>Ga0123519_10007955_pt1 | contig 16306 bp, 14 predicted proteins | sample YelNatPaOPRAMG02_FD_87396 | JGI IMG/M metagenome (GOLD analysis project Ga0123519, IMG submission 87396) | Hot spring microbial communities from Yellowstone National Park - Yellowstone National Park OP-RAMG-02 (version 2) | ecosystem: Environmental > Aquatic > Thermal springs > Hot (42-90C) ...
GTTCCAGGTGTAGGTGATGGGCAGCGTGCCCGAGGCCTGGGCGGTGAAGGTGAGGGGAAGGCCGGCCGTGGGGGTGAGGGGCTCCCAGGCAAAGTCCACCTCCCGGAGCGGTTCGCACGGCGGAATCGGCTCCAGAGCCAGGTCCAAGAGGGTGGTCGAGCCGCTATAGACGGCCGTGGGGACCGGATCGCCGGGGATGTGGCCGGCCGCCGAGGCGGTGACGGTGTATCGGTCGGCGCAGAGGGTCAGGGAATAGGCCCCGTTTTCGCCGGTGGTGGCGGTGAAGACATCCCCGCCGGCCCAGGCCTCGGCCCGGACGGAGGCGCCGACGATGGGAAGGCCGGAGCCGGAAACGCTCACGGTGCCGGAGAGCGTGCCCGTCCCCTGTTCGGCGGGGTGCTCGCCCTGCACCGGGTAAAAGGCCAGGGCCAGCCCGTCGGTCAGCAGGGCGGGGTTGTGGAAGGCGTAGAGCAGGCCGGCCGTGCCGTCCGCATTCTCCAGGCCCACGCTGGTCCGCCGGGCATCGCTGACGGTGAGGTACTGCAGGACGATGGCCCCGCTGTCCAGGTCCAGGAGGACCTCGAAGGTCTCGGGATTCCCGCCGGGGTAGTGCTGCACCTGGTAAAACTCGATGACGAAGAGGTGGCCGTCCACCAGTTGGGTATAGACGGTCCCCTGGCTCCCCGAGGCCGGGTTGAGGTCGTCCCAGAAGGCGTAGATGGCGTTGTTGGGGAGGGAAGTCGAGGGGATGGTATTGCCGCCGGGCCATCCGGCCCCGCTGCTGGAGCCGAAGACGACCTGGCCGTTGGAGCCGATATAGAGGGAGTTGTAGTTGTTGCCGTAGAACGGGAAGATCCCGCCGATTGAAACCCAGGCGCTGGCATCATCTCCCAGGTAGAAAGGCTGGCCGCTGGCGGTGATGTCGATCCAGGAAAAGGCGGGGCCGCATGGGGCGTTGCTTCGACGCAGGAAGTAGGAAACGGCGGGCTGCAGGGCGAAATTCTCCACCCGGTCGCTCTGGATGACCACCGGGCGCGACTCCGGGAGGTAGCCGGGGCTGGTGGCCAGCAAGGTATAGGTGCCCTGGGCCACCGGAGCGCTGTAGTGCCCGGTGGCCGGGTCGGTGGAGGCCTGGACCGGCGTATTCAGGAGGCTCAGGGTGGCCCGCAGCGGGGACCCGGTAACGCCATCGGTGACGGTGCCGGAAAGGGTGTATACGGGCGCGGGGTCGAGGGTCAGGTCCAACGGAGTGACGGTCTGGCTGAGCACCACGACGCCGGTGGCGGTGGTCGGGAGGTAGCCGTAGAGGGTGGCGGTGACTTCGTAGGTGGCCGCCGGCAGGGTCAGGCTGTAGAAGCCGGCGGCATCGGAGAGGGCCGAGCGGCGCAGGTGGCTATCGCTTCGGACGACCTCCAGACGCACTCCGGAGAGGGCCCTTCCGCTTCCGGACTCGGTTGTGGTGCCGGCGAGGGCCCCCATCGTTCCCCCGGCCCGCACGGCGGCGAGGGCGTCGATGATTCCCCAGCCCCAGACGTTGTTGGGCCGGCCGTCGGGTCCGTTCGGAGGGCACTGCAGGTCGATCCTCGGCTCGGCGCTCTCCTCCACGATCTGGAAGGTGGCCTCCAGATGGCCGATGAGTTCGGGGTGAGCCGACCAGAGGAGGGCGATCAGGCCGGCCACGTGGGGCGAGGACATCGAGGTGCCGGACATACTCCCATAGTTGCCGCCCGGCGTGGACGACCGGATGCCCACCCCCGGCGCGGCCAGGTCCGGCTTGACGTAGGTTTCCCCCCGGTAGTTGGCCGGACCACGGCTGGAGAAGGAGGCTATCTGGTCGCTGGAGTTGAAGGCGCCCACGGCCAGGAGTTCCCGGTAATGGCTGGGGTTGGTGAGGGTCCCACAGGAGGAGCCGGAGTTCCCCGCCGACTTGACGATGGCGATGCCGGCGGCGTAGAGGGCCTGGGCGGCCTGAAGGAGCGTGTCCGGGTCGCAGCCCTCACTGCCGGGGCAGGACCAGGAGTTATTGATCACATGGGCAGCCAGGTCCGGGCGGGGGTTCTCCCCGTTCAGGTCGGTCGGGGCCAGCATCCACTCCCAGCACTCGATGTATTTGGAGGCCTTCCAGATGCCGCCGGCCGAACTCACCTTACAGGCGATCCACTGTGCCCCGGGGGCCATGCCGATCTGGTTCGTGCCGCCGTCGTCGCCGACCATGGTGCCGGTGGTGTGGGTGCCGTGGCCGTTGGGGTCGGTGGGCACGAGGTATTCCCCGAAGGCGTCGTGCCAGTTGTAGTTATGGTCAAAGTTGCCGCCGCCCAGGTTGCCCCGGTACTGGTTCACCAGGGCCGGGTGGTCGTACTGCACGCCGGTATCCACGCTCCCGACGACGATGCCCTGGCCGGTGTAGCCGAGGGCCCAGACCTCGGGGGCGTGGACGCGGGCGATGTTCCACTCGACGCCGTTCACCGCCGGCGGTCCGGGCGGCCCGGGAGGAGGGTCGTCCAGCCCCTGGAAGGAGGGGTCGGCCACGATGCGGGCCACCTCCTCCCTCCCGGCCAGCCGGTAGGCCAGGGAGAGGTCTCCGGTCACCTGGACGGCGTTCACCAGGAAAAAGGGCCGGTAGGGAACGCCCCAGGCGGCCAGGTCGGCGCGCAGCCGGGCCTGGCTGCGTTCGGCGGTGGCGCGGAGAGTCTGGTAGACGTAGGAGGCGCGGGCCGCGTGCCCCTCGATGGTCGCGGCGGCGCTGAGGTCGGCCTGTTCGTGGAGCAGGACGAGGAAGGAATCCACGCCGCCGGGGGCCCGGGCCAGTTCCCGGAAGAGGTCAGGGTCGATCTTGGAGGACGGGGCGGCCTGGAGGCCGGCCGGGGAAAGGGTGAGGAGAAAAAGGGCAAGCAACAGGATGCCGGAAAATCGTCGGCGCATGGTTCACCTCCATGATGCGTTACACGTTGCACGTTACACGTTGCAGGTTGCACGTCGCACATTGCACGTCGCAGGTTGCACGTTTCGGGTTGCACGTTGCAGGTTACACGTTACACGTTGCACGTTGCGGGTTACGTGTTGGATGGCGCTTCCACCCAGGAGCGCAGGACCTCGGCCACACTCCAGGCCTGGGCGATGCAACCCCGGGGGGTATGGGGCGGGTCGCCGTCGAAGATTTCGCTGATGGTGCCCAGGCCGGCCTGGCGGAGGTGGGCCAGGAGGCCTTCGAGGAGGCGTCGGGTGTCGGCCGTCGGGCCGTAGACGCGGCGCAGGGCGGTGCAGTAGGGGCCGATCAGCCAGGCCCAGACGGTGCCCTGGTGGTAGGCGGCGTCGCGCTGCCAGCGGTCGCCCTCGTAGCGCCCGTGGTAAGCCGAATCCTTCGGAGAGAGGGTACGCAGCCCGTAGGGGGTGAGGAGTTCCCGCCCCACCACCTCCAGGATGGAACGGGCCTGTTCTCCGGCCAGGAGGGGAAAGGGCAGGGAAAGGGCCAGCACCTGGTTGGGGCGCAGGGAGGGGTCGTCGCCGGAGGGGCCGTCCACGACGTCGTAGAGGTAGCCGCCGGGGGCATACCAGAAGCGCCGGGGGAAGGTCTCGGCGATGCGTTCGGCCAGGGACCGGGCCTCCTTTCGGCCGGCCCGCCGTCCCAACTTCCGCCCCACCTCGTCCAGGATGCGCAGGGCGTTGTACCAGAGGGCGTTCACCTCCACCGGCTTGCCGTGGCGGGGGGTGACCACCCAGTCCTCGACCCTGGCATCCATCCAGGTCAACTGCACGCCCGGGACGCCGGCCCGGAGCAGGCCGTCGGACGGGTCCACCTGGATGCCGTAGCGGGTGCCGCGGATGTGCCAGTGCACGATTTCGGCCAGGAGGGGGTAGAGTTCGCCGGCCAGGTCCAGGTCCTGGGTGGCCTGGAGATAGGCCCAGAGGGCGATGAAAAAGTGCAGGGTGGCGTCCACGGTGTTGTATTCGGGGGTTTCGCCCACATCGGGGAAGCGGTTGGGGAGCATCCCCTGGTCCACGTAACGGGCGTAGGTGCGCAGGAGGCCGGCCGCCTCCTCATAGCGCCGGGTGGAAAGCAAAAGCCCCGGCAGGGAGATCATGGTATCGCGCCCCCAATCGCCGAACCAGGGGTAGCCGGCGATCACGGTGACCGGCGAGAAGGTGCGCGGCAGGGCCAGGGTGGAGGGAGGACGATGGACGATGAACTGGTCGGCGGCCAGCACCAGTTGCCGGATTTCCTCCCGTTCAGCGGCCAGGCCGCTTCGCTCCAGCAAGGCCCGCCGGCGGGCCCGTTCGCGTTCCAGGACCCGCTCCCCGTTCAGGTCCACCTGCTCCGTCGGTTCAGCACTGGCGATGAGGAACTGGCTTTCGCCGGGATGCAGGCGACAACGCAGTACGCCGGGAGCATAGAGGTCCTCGGTGTAATCCAGTCCCCGTTCCCGTTCCCGCCGGTGTAGAAAATTCCAATACCAGACCCCGGTGGGAATGTGCTCCATCGGGGGGACGGCGCGCAGGATATAGGGGTGGGCACCCTCAAAGGCCCGCAGGATACAGCAGCCGCGCTCGTCGGCCTCGACGTGCAGGAAATCCCAATCCACCCGTCCCCGGGTCTCCTGATGAAAGTTGCGGTAATTGGCCAGGGGGCGCAGCGTCAGGGTGATGGGTCCTGGGGAGCGGCGTAGGGTATAGCGAAGGTAGGTGGTGTTCTGGCCGTAGGCCATCCAGATTCGCTTCTCCAGTTCCCATTCCCCGCCGCGATAGAGCCAGACCGGCAGGCCGTCCTCCAGCCGAAATTCCTCCAGATGGACAAAGCCGCAGGGGTGGATGGTGGCCGGCGTGTATTCGTTGGTGCCCAGGAAATAGGTCACTCCCTCGGCCTCGATCTCCTCATCCACCTTGGAAAGCAGGACCAGGCGTTCCCGAGGGGAAGCGATGGCGGCCACCAGCAGGCCGTGGTAACGGCGGGTGTTGGCCCCTACGATGGTCGAAGAGGCATAGCCGCCCAGGCCGTTGGTCACCAGCCATTCCAGGTTCAGGGAGGTCTCGATGTCCCGGCAGATGCTCCGGTCCAGGACGATGGCCATGGCTTCCCCCGCTCAGGGCCTGGGCTGCTGAAGCGGGCCACGGGTGGCGCTGATAGAAGAAGAGGAGGCGGTGGGTTGGGGGGTCAGGGTGGCCGTTGCCGTGGGCGTCAGGGTGGGGGTTACGGAGGGCGTGAAGGTGGGGAAAGGGGTATAGGTAGGGAGCGGAGTATAGGTGGGCCGCGGCGTGTGGGTCGGCGGGGGCGTGTAGGTGGGGAGCGGGGTGGCCGTGGGAGGGGGCGTATAGGTCGGATAGGGCGTATAGGTGGCCGGAGGCGAGGCGGTCGGGTAGGGCGTGTAGGTGGCCGGAGGGGGAACGGGGGTCAGGGTGGGAAGCGCGGTCGGCGTCGGCAGGTGGAGCAGGCCGCTCAGCGCGCCAAGCGTCGGGCCTGGGAAAAACCAGAGCAGGAGCAGGGCCACGATCACCAGGATGGCCAGGAGGAGGCCGATTCCACCTCCCACCACCAGAAAACTCAGGAGGCAGCCGCGGGCTCGATGGGAGAATCTTCGGTACATTCCTTTCCTCCCCGGATACGCTCTATCGGGATGCGGAGCATCACCGTGGTGCCCTGGCCGGGGGCCGAGACGATCGTCAGTTCGCCGCCGAGAAGTTGGGCCCGTTCCCGCATATTCAACAGGCCAAAGCGTTCCCTCTCATAGGCCTGGAGGACGGTCTCCAGGCTGAAGCCCACCCCGTCGTCCTCGACCTCCACCACCAGCGTTTCCCCCTTCTCGGCCAGGCGCAACCAGATGTTCTGGGCCTGGGCGTGCTTGAGGGCGTTGTTGACCGCCTCCTGGACGATGCTGAAGATGGCCCCTTCGACCTGGGCGGGGTAGCGGCCCACGCCTTCGTCCAGATGGAGGTGCAGACGGGCCCGTCCTTCGGCCTGGTGGCGTTCGACGAAGAGTTGCAAGGCGGCCGGCAGGCCCTGGGTCTCCAAAACCAGCGGGCGCAGGTCAAAGAGCATGGTGCGCATCTCGTGGATGGCCTGCTGGCCCGACCGGCTCAGCCGGTCCAGTTCGGCGGGCACCTTTTCCGGATCCTTCTCCAGCAGTTTCTTGATGAAATCGACCTGCATCACCATGGTGGAGACGGTCTGGGTGGGGCCGTCGTGCAGGTCGCGGGCCAGTTTCTTACGCACTTCCTCCTGAACGATGAGCATGCGGTCGCGTTCCTCGCGCAGGCGGTGATAGAGGCGGGAGTTCTCGATGGCCACGGCGGCCAGGGCGGCCAGGGCCTTGAGCCACTTGAGGTCCTTGGGGCCAAAGCCGGCCGGGTCGGCCTTGTTGACCACGGTCAGGACCCCTAACAACCGGCCCTGGTATTCCAGCGGCACGCAGAGGAGCGATTCGGTGCGAAAGCCCGTGTCCGCGTCGGTTTCGCGCGAGAAGCGCGGGTCGTTCTGCGCATCGTTCACCAGGGCCGGCTCGCCCGTCTGAGCCACCCAACCGGAGATGCCCTCTCCCACCTTGAGCCGCCGGCCGACCAGTTGCTGGCTGACCGCCCCATCCACCACCTGGAAGACCAGGTCCCCTCGTTCGGTGAGCAGGAGCAGAGAGGCCCCTTCGGCCTGCATCAGTTCCATCGCCGCGCTGACGATGTGCCGGAGGAGCGGCCCCGGCTCCAGGGTGGATGCCAGGGCCAGGGCCACGTCCTGCAGGCCGGAGAGGACCTGAATCTCCTGGTAGGCGGCGCGGAGTTCCTGGCGCTGGGATTGATACTCCCGTTCCAGGAGACGCAGCCGGCCCTCCAGTTCGGCCAGACGGACGGACCAGTCGGTGTCGCCCTGCGTTTGGCTCATCGAGGTCCTCAGGGGCTATGGCCCCGGCCGGCCTCAGGAGGTCTCCTCGGCCTCGGGCGGGGCAGCCTTGCGGGCCTGGCGCGCCCGGCGGGGGCGAGGGGCGGCCTGGGCCTCTTCCTCGGCCACCTGGATTTCCTCGATCTGCTGCCGGGCGGCCTGCAGGCCCTTTTCCACCTGCTCGCGGACCTGGCCGAGTTGCACCTGGGCCTGTCGGCCCAGTTCCTCCAGCCGCCCACGGACCTGGCCGACGGCCTCCTGCGCCCGCCCCTGCAGTTCGATGCCCTTTTCCCGCAGCCGTTCGCGTACCCGTTCGCCCTTTTCGGGGGCATAGGCCAGGGCGACGGCCACCCCGACCAGGCCGCCCAAAAGGAAGCCGAAGAGGAACCAGCCGAAACCACCGTCGCGATTTTCGCTCATGGCGAACCTCCTGGTTGTTTCTTTCCCCGGAAAAAGGTCCGTAACCCCTGTCCCAGCCCCTCGGCCCAGGCCGAGAGGCGAATCAGGGGGGAAGCAAGTTGCTCGCCCATAAAGCCGGCCGTGCCCCGAACCGTGCTGGCGGTGCCTTTGAGTTCCTCCAGGACGGCGCCGCCGCGCCCCAAGAGTTCCTCCAGGCGGACGCTGAGGCTACGGATGGCGACGATGAGGGCGCCCAGGAGGAGCAGGAGGAGGACCAGAGAGAAGAAGAGCAGGATGACCAGCAGGACGACGGCGATGTCCCGGATATGGGCCATGGTCGCCCGGGGCACAAAGGCCAGGCCGACCGGCACGGCCAGCGCCAGGCCGATGATGGCCAGGCTCACCCACAGGAACGGGGAAACCCGGCGTTCCTTCCGCTCCCGAGCCGCTTGAGGAGAAGGGGTCTCTTCGGACACGGCGACCTCCGCGATCGGTTTACGCCCATTATATCACACCCGCAGGCGCGAGGCAACCACCTGGAGGAGGATGGCGCCCAGGACGGCCTCCAGCCAGGGCAGGGAGCCCAGCCAGAGGGGCCGGCTCAGCCCGAAGGCGTGGCCGAGGGCATAGCCCAGGATGGCTCCGGCCAGGCTGGAAAGCCAGCCCACCAGGAGCCGGCGGTAGCCGCGTGCGCCGAGCAGGACGTAGAAGCCGGCGCAGAGCGTCGCCAGGAGGAGGAGCGGAAGGGCATCGACCCAGGACACCGGCTGTTCCTCCGGCCGGCCAGGCCACTCCCCGGGCGGCCGATCTCTAGAGGCCGGACCGGGCCCGCTCCACCAGCCGCGCCCAGTTTCGGTCCACCTCTTGCTGAATCATCTCCACCTGCTCCTCGGTCAGGTGGCGGAAGCGTCCCTGGAGCATCAGGTATTCCCGCACCGGCACCTCCGGCTCGGGCCAGACGGTGATGGTGTACTTTTCCCCGTTCTCCACCTCGTAGAGCGGGAAGACTTTGCTCTGCACGGCCAGCCGGGTCAGGCGGATGGTGTCGGCGGCTTCGGCCCGCCAGCCGGGAGGGCAGGGGCTGAGGAGGTGGAGGAATTTGGCCCCCCGGATGGAGCGGGCCTTCTGGAACTTGCGGACCATATCCTCCGGGAAGCCCACCGTGGCGGTGGCGACATAGGGGATGCGGTGGGCGGCCATGATGGCCACGATGTCCTTCTTCGGCTCGTCTTTGGGGTGGGCCGTGGGGGTGGTCGTCGTCCAGGCCAGCCAGGGGGTGGCTGAGGAACGCTGGATGCCGGTGTTCATGTAGGCCTCGTTGTCGTAGCAGACGTAGATGAAATCCTCGTTCCGCTCGACCGCGCCGGAGAGGGCCTGGAGGCCGATGTCAAAGGTGCCGCCGTCGCCGGCCCAGCCCATGACCGTGATGTCCTCCCGTCCCAGAACCTTGAGCGCCGCCCGCACTCCCGAGGCCAGCGCCCCGGTCGTCTCGAAGGCGGTATGGTAGATCGGCACCTCCAGGGAGGAGTAGGGGAAGGGGCCGGCGATGATGGACCAGCAACAGGCCGGGATGACCACGATGGTCTGTTTCCCCAGCGCCTTCAGGGCGTAACGCATCGACAGGGAGGCCCCGCAGCCCGGACAGGCTACGTGGCCCTGCAGGAGGAGTTCTTCCTCCGGGAGGACGTAGTTGGGCCGATGCCCCAGCCGGGGCAGGCGTTCGACCTGTTCGTTCGTCTTGCTCATCGCTTCACCCCCACCCAGATGATCGGCTCCTCGGGAGCGTCGTGCTCCAGGGTGTGGCGAATCACCTGGCGAATCGTCTCCGGTGTCACATCGCGCCCGCCCAACCCCAGGACAAAATCAAAGAGCGGCGGGCGCAGCGGCGTGTTGTAGAGGGCGGCCTGGAGTTCCTCCCCAAAGACGCCGCACTGGCCAAAGGTCAGGTTGCGGTCCAGGACGGCCACCTTCTTCACCCCTTGCAGGGCCTGGACCAGGTCGGGGACGGGGAAGGGCCGGAAGAGGCGCACTTTGACCAGCCCGACGGGGAGGCCCTCTTCGCGCACCTCGTCCACCACCTGGCGGGCGGTGCTGGTGATGGTGCTGGAGGTGACCAGGGCCACCTCGGCCCCCTCCATCCGGTACGACTCCACCAGCCCCCACTGCCGGCCGAAGATGCGCCCGTACTCCGCATCGGCCTGCCGGGCCACCTCCAGGGCCTCGTTCATGGCCTGCTGAATTTTATAGCGCAGTTCGAACCATTCTCCGGGGGTGACCAACGCGCCGAAGGCGTGGGGGTCGTCCACGTCGAGTTTCCATTTCGGGCGGAAGGGCGGGAGGTAGCGGTCCACGAGTTCCTGGTCGGGGATATCCACCGCCTCCGAGGTATGGGAGAGGACGAAGGCATCGAGGACGACCATGGCCGGCAGGTAGACCGTCTCGGCCACTTTGAAGGCCTGGATGACGGTATCCAGCACCTCCTGGTTGCTTTCGCAGTAATACTGAATCCAGCCGGTATCGCGCTGGGCCAGGGTATCGCTCTGTTCGGTCCAGACCGACCAGCCGGGGGCGATGCCCCGGTTGACCGCGCCCATGACGATGGGGTGGCGTCCGCCGGCCGCCCAGTGCAACATCTCGTGCATGAGGAGCAGGCCCTGGCCGGAGGTGGCGGTAAAGGCCCGGGCGCCGGCGGCCGAGGCCCCGATGCAGGCGGCCATGGCCGAATGCTCCGATTCGACCTTGATGAAGACGGCGTCCAGTTCGCCGTCGGCGCAGAAGGAGGCCAGTTTTTCGATGATGGAGGTCTGCGGAGTGATGGGATAGGCGGCGATGACCTGGGCGCGGGCCAGTTTGGCCCCGTAGGAGACGGCATAGTTCCCGGTGATCACTTTCTCCATAGCAGTTCCTCCTCCATGGTGATGGCGCGCCGGGGGCACTCGCTGGCACAGATGCCGCAGCCCTTGCAGTAGTCGTAATCCACCTCGAAGTAGGGGTAGGTGGGGTAGGCGTTCGTCCAATCGCCCCGACGGCGGATGCTCACGTCCGGGCAAAAGATCAGGCAGTTGTCGCAGCGGTTGCAGGTGCCGCAGGAGAAACAGCGTTGCCCCTCGGCGACGACCGTTTCCGTATCCAGGCCGGGGTTGACCTCCCCGAAGTCGCCCAGGCGTTCCGGTACCGGGCGGAGGCGCTCGGCCGGCCGGGGGATGGGGCGGAGGTAGGCCAGGTTCAATTCCTCAAAGGCCACCACCTCGGGCGATACCGGGCGCGGGGCCACCCGCATATTGTGGCTCAGGGCGGGGAATTCGGGGAGGGCCTCGCCCCGCAGGGTCCGGTCGATGGCGATGGCGGCGCGTTTTCCGGAGCCGATGGCGGCGGTCACGGTGCCGAAGCCGGTGGCCAGGTCGCCGCCGGCATAGACGCCGGGGCGGGTGGTGGCCCCGGTGAGTTCGATGGCCACGGCGCCCCGTTCCCGGCGGATGTCCTCGGGCAGGGCGGAGAAGTCGGCCTCCTGGCCCAGGGCGGGGATGACCGTATCCACCTCCAGGGTGAAGTCGCTTCCGGGAATCGGCTCCGGCCGGCGCCGGCCCGAGGCATCCGGCTCGCCCAGGCGCATCCGCAGGCAGCGCAGGCCGGAGACGCGCCCGTCCTGCACCAGCACCTCCACCGGCGCGGCCAGGAAGTGGAAGTGGACGCCCTCCTCCTCGGCCTCCTGCACCTCCTCGGCGATGGCCGGCATCTCGGCCCGGGAACGGCGATAGACCACGGTGACCTCGGCGCCGAGCCTCCGGGCGACGCGGGCGGCGTCCATGGCCGTATTGCCGCCGCCGATCACGGCCACGCGCCGGCCGATCTCCACCCGCTCTCCCAGGTTGAGGCGGCGGAGGAAGGAGAGGCCGTGGAGGACTCCCTGGGCCTCTTCCCCGGGGATATCCAGTTTCCGGCTCAGCGGCTGCCCCAGGGCCAGGAAGACAGCGGCGTAAGAGGAGAGGTCGTCCCAGGAGAGGTTCCCGCCCAGGCGCATCCCGGTGCGGATCTCCACCCCCAGGGCTTCGATGGCGGCGATCTCGCGGTCCAGGACATGGCGGGGCAGGCGATAGGCGGGGATGCCGGTGCGGAGCATTCCGCCGGGGAGGGGATCGGCCTCGAAGATGGTCACGGGGTAGCCTTTCCCGGCCAGGTGGTAGGCGCAGGAGAGGCCGGCCGGCCCGCTTCCGACGACGGCGATGCGCTCCCTCCGGGTGGGCCTTTGCGGCGGAGGCGTCAGGCCCTGCTCCGCCGCCCAGTCGGAGAGGAAGCGCTCGACGTGGTGGATGGCGATGGCCCCGCCCAGCCGCTCGCGGTTGCACTGGGTCTCGCAGGGATGCGGGCAGACCCGCCCGCAGACGCCCGGCAGCGGATTTTCCCGGCGCAGCACCTCCCAGGCCTCCCGGAAGCGCCCGTCGGCCACCAGGCCCAGGTAGGCCACGATGTCCTCCCCGGCCGGGCAGGCCTCGTTGCAGGGCGGGGTGCGCTCCCGATAGACGGGGCGGATGTAGCGCCAGGAGCCGGTCTTGTTGTACAGGGTAGTGGCGACGGAGGCCGGCATCGGGGGCATCTCCGCCGCCGAGCGAAAGACGATCACCTTGGCTTCGTGTTTGGGCATAGGATGTCCCTCCATTAACCTTCGGCTACATGAAGCGACTCATAGGCCTCGCGCACGGCGGCGACGTTCTCGTCGGGACGAATCGGCACGGCTTCACGCACGGCGGCGCAGAGGGCCTCCAATCCGACGATGCCGGTCAGCCGGGCGAAGGCCCCCAGGATGGAGGTGTTGACGATGGGGGCGTTGCGCGGACCCAGGCGATACTTGAAGGCGATGTGGTTGGCGTCCACCGTGCCCACGCGGAAACGGTCGTGCAGGCCGAACGATTCCGGCGGGTCGGCGCTGTTGAGGAGGATGGTGCCGCCCTCCTTCAGGCCGGCGGTGACGTCCATCACTTCCAGCAGGGTGGGGTCCAGGATGACGACGTGGTCCGGCCGGTAGATCTGGCAGCGCAGCCGAATCGGCCGATCGTCGATTCGGGTAAAGGCCAGCACCGGCGCCCCCCGGCGTTCCACGCCGAAGGAGGGAAAGGCCTGCACCCGTTTGCCCTCGCGGAAGGCGGCGTCGGCCAGCACCTCGGAAGCGATCACCACGCCCTGCCCTCCGCGTCCGTGAAATCGAACCTCGATCATCGGCCAGCCTCCATCACGCACCACGCAACACGCACCACGCATCACGCAACACGCAACACGCATCACGCCGACATCAACACCCCCAGCACGATGGACATCATCTTGGCCTCGTGGGTGTCGGCGCGGGAGGGGAGGATGAGGGGCATTCGGGCGCCGACGACCACGCCGGCCATATCGCTGTGGGCGAAGTAGATGATGGCCTTGGCCAGGGCGTTGCCGGCCTCCAGGTCCGGGGCGATGAGGATATCGGCCCGGCCGGCCACTTCCCCCCGGATGCCCTTGATACGGGCCGCCTCTGGGGAGATGGCGTTGTCCAGGGCCAGCGGCCCGTCCACGATACCCCCGTAAATCTGCCCCCGGTCGGCCATCTTGGAGAGGTTGGCCGCGTCCATGGTGGAGGGAATCTTGGGGTTGACCATCTCGGCGGCGGCCAGAACGGCCACCCGGGGCGTCTCGATGCCCAGGCGGTGGGCCACGTCGATGGCGTTCTGGACGATGTGCACCTTTTCCTCCAGGGTTGGGGCGACGATGACGCCGGCATCGCTCAGGAGAATCAGCCGGTCGAAGCCGGGGATGTCGAAGACGGCCACGTGGGTGAGGAGTTTGCCGGTGCGCAGCCCCACGGTCGGGTCCAGGGCCGCCTTCAGGAAATCGGCGGTAAAGATTTTGCCCTTCATGGCGCAGTGCACCTCGCCCCGGGCCAGCATCTCCATGGCCCGGCGGGCGGCGGCCCGCCGCTCGCTCTCCTCCACGATCTTCATATTGCTGATGTCCACCTGGTGGGCCTCGGCCTCGGCCTCGATGGCGGCGCGGTCGCCGATGAGGACAAAGTGGGCGATGCCGCGTTGCTCGGCATCGCGCGCCGCGAGCAAAGCCTCATGGTCCTGGGCGTCGGCGATGGCCACCACCCGGGGACCCACCTTCCGGGCTTCCTCCAGCAGTTGGGCAAAGTTGCGAATCGCCATACATGCCTCCTCGTATCCTGACGCCACTCCGTGTGGGGACGACCCGGCGGGTCGCCCCTATGAACGACCTTGTTTCATTTCCCTCAGCGCGGCTTCAATGGCCGGTCGGACCTGGGGCAATCGCTCCTGGACGGTCTTCCAGAGAACGTCCAGCATGACCCCGAAGTACTCATTCCCGCATGCCGGCCATCTGCCTCCAGGGAATATGCGGATACTTCCTCCGAATGGCCGGCGGTACATGCTTGGCCGCCTCCCCGATGACGGCCAGATTCTTGATGACGGCATCGACCGTTCGGTCGTCCGCCATAAACTGGCCCCGGTCCATGCCCTCTACATACCGCTCGATCCGGCGGATGGCCTCCAGGATATCTTCCAGGTAGAGCCTGTAGTCCCGGTTCATACCGCCTGTGCCTCTTTCAAAATTTTTTCCCGAATTCGGGGCTTTAGCGCCTCTTTCATGACCAGGTCGACCCGGAGGCCCAGGATTCGGCCAAGCGCATCCTGAAGTTCCAGGAAGGTGAATAGGTCGACCGTCTCGGAGAACTCGACCAGGATATCCACATCGCTCCCCCTTTTCTGCCGGCCATGGACGTAAGAACCGAAGATCTCCAATCCCCGCACGTGGTATTTCTCGGCCAGCAGGGGCATATGTTCTCTCAATCGGGCGATCATCTCGGCCACTTCGGGTGTCACGGTTTGCTCTCCTGGGCGACGGAACGATGCCGCCCCGTTGCTCCTACGAACACGCCACTCCGCTGCGCTCCTGGCGGGGCGTATACGTCCTGGCTTCCTCCTCGCCGCGCAGCACCCGCAGCGCGCCCTGGGCCAGGGCCAGCATTTCGTCCTCGCCCGGATAGACCCGCACCGGGGCGATGAAGGAGACCCGTTCCCGAATCCACTCCACCAGGTCCTTCCAGTGGGCCACCCCGCCGGTGAGGACGATGGCGTCCACCTCCCCCTTGAGCACGGTGGCCATGGCCCCGATCTCCTTGGCGATCTGGTAGGCCATGGCCTGGGAGACCAAAAGGGCGCGGGCGTCGCCGGCGGCGATGCGCCTTTCCACCTCGATGGTCGAGTTGGTCCCCAGGTGGGAGACCAGGCCGCCCCGTCCCACCAGGTATTTTTTCAACTCTTCCTTGGTAAACCGGCCCGAATAGCACAGTTCGATCAGGTCGGTCAGGGGCAGGGTGCCGCAGCGCTCGGGGGCAAAGGGGCCGGCATCCAGGGCGTTGTTCACGTCCACCATGCGTCCCCGGCGGTGGGCGGTGACGGAGATGCCCCCGCCCAGGTGGGCCACGATCAGGTTCAGGTCCGGGTAGCGCCGGCCCATATCGGCGGCGGCGCGGCGGGCCACCGCCTTGATGTTCAGGGCGTGGGAGAGGCTCTTGCGCTCGATTTCGGCCAGGCCGGAGATGCGGGCCAGGTCGTCGAACTCGTCCACCGAGACCGGGTCCACGGTAAAGGCCGGCACGCCGGCCCGCTCGGCGATCTCCTGGGCGATGAGCACGCCCAGGTTGGAGGCGTGCTCCCGGGGGCCGGGCCGGCGCATCTCCTCCAGCATGGCCTCGTTCACCCGGTAGGTGCCGCTTTCCAGCGGGCCGAAGAGGCCGCCCCGCCCCACCACCGCGTCCAGGCTGGAGAGGGCGATGCCGTTTTCCTCCATCCAGCGCAGGATGGCGTCGCGCCGAAAGGCGTACTGGTCGGCGATGTGGGGGAAGGGGGCCAGTTCGGCGGCCTCATGGCGCAACGTTTCCTGGAGGAGGGGAGTTTCGTCGGCGAAGAGGGCCACCTTGGTCGAGGTGGACCCCGGGTTGATGACCAGGATGCGACAGGTTCGCCCGGCAGACATGGCGCCTCCTCGTGCTCACCGTCGAGCCGGCCTCTCGGTCCAGCGAACAGGCCGGCCAAAGTTTACCACAATCCGGGGAAAAACGCAAACCCGATTTCACAAAACCGCCGGATTGTGGTATACTATAGACACAGGCCGGCGTAGCTCAGCGGTAGAGCAGCTGTTTCGTAAACAGCGGGTCGGGGGTTCGAATCCCTTCGCCGGCTCTCCTGGCGGACAGCAACGGCGCTGTCGGAAACCGGCGGACTCGCAGGGCGCCTACTGTCCTGCGAGTATCTTTTTGAACAGGTGTTTACCGCCGAGGAGGCGGAGGGCGCCGAGAGGATAAAAAACTGCTTCTCTGCGGACTCTGCGGTAAACAGAGATTGGAGGCTACAAGATGAAGGAAACCATGGAAGAAACGATGGCGTTTCTTCGATCCCGCCTGGAACAGGCCCAGTACGCCAAACTGGCCCGGATTCCCCAGCCGGAGGTGCTCGACTTTGTGGCCCGCTACATCCGGCTGTGCGAACCGGAGCGCGTCTTTGTCTCCGACGATTCCCCGGAGGACCTGGCCTATATCCGCCAGGCGGCGCTGCGGGATGGGGAGGAGCGCCTCCTGGCCATCCCCGGCCACACCATCCACTTCGATAACTACGACGACATGGCCCGCGACCGCAAGAACACCCGCATCCTGGTGCCCGAGGGGGTGGACCTGGGAGGGGGCATCGACACCCGGGAGCGCAACGAGGCGCTGAAGGAGGTGCACGGAATCCTTCCCGGCATCATGCGCGGCCACGAACTCTACGTCTGCTTCTTCTGTCTGGGGCCGGCCGCCTCGCCCTTTGCCATCCCCTGCGTCCAGTTGACCGACTCCAGTTACGTGGCCCACAGCGAAATCCTGCTCTACCGGCCGGGCTACCGGGAGTTCCTCCGCCAGGGGCCGGGGGCACGCTTCTTCAAGTTCCTCCATTCCCAGGGGGAACTCGACGAGCGCAAGACGAGCAAAAATCTGCACCTGGGCCGCGTCTTCATCGA
>Ga0123519_10007964_pt1 | contig 16290 bp, 13 predicted proteins | sample YelNatPaOPRAMG02_FD_87396 | JGI IMG/M metagenome (GOLD analysis project Ga0123519, IMG submission 87396) | Hot spring microbial communities from Yellowstone National Park - Yellowstone National Park OP-RAMG-02 (version 2) | ecosystem: Environmental > Aquatic > Thermal springs > Hot (42-90C) ...
CGGGGATGTGTCGCCTGACCTGGCCAGGGTGCTGGCACGGTTGTCGGCCGGGCGGATCGGCTGGGCGATTCGTGCGGTGGAGGATCCGTCGCTCCTGGCTGAGCGAAAGCATCGCCTTGAAGAACTGCTTAGCTTGTTACGCCAGGGTAGAGTGGACAAGATCCGAGCTGCCGAGCGACTCGCCGGCAGCAATGACCTATCTGAGATATTGCGTCTCTGGCAGACATGGTGGCGAGATGTCATGTTGCTGGGCTGTGGATGTGAGGAGCTTGTAGTCAACCTTGATTATCTGGAGACGTTGCGCTTGCAGGCACGCTATCACGATTTGTCTTCTGCCGAGGCGGCCGTGCGCAGCATAGAACTCGCCTTGGAGCAACTTGAGCACAATGTGAATCCTCGTCTAGTCCTGGAGGTTATGTTGCTCAGGTGGCCACGATTTGCTTCGGCTTAAAAGCGGGGATAAGGGCCATTTTACTATGCCAATAGTTTGTGGAGTCAAGTTCAGGGGAGTGGGAAAAGTCTACTATTTCTTGCCCGGCGAGGTGCAAGATTTACAGGTCAACGACCAGGTCATCGTTGAAACGGCCCGGGGTATGGAGATGGGCCGGGTCGTTATGCCTCCTCGTGAGGTGGATCAGTCTGAGATCGTTGGCGAGCTTAAGCCGATCCTACGTCGGGCGACGCCAGCCGACCTTTTAGATGCTCAGAGTTTTCGCCAGCAAGAGCCCGAGGCTGCGCGAAAGTGCAGGGAGTTGGTCGCCAAGTTTAACCTGCCCATGAAGGTTGTCGGTGCTGAATACAATTACGATGGCACACGACTAACCTTTTTCTTTACGGCTGAGCAACGCGTTGACTTTCGCGAGCTGGTGCGCGAGTTGGCCCACATCTTTAGGACGCGTATTGAATTGCGACAGATCGGGGTGCGCGATGAGGCCAAGATCTTGGGAGGAATAGGCAAATGTGGCCGGCCGCTCTGCTGTGCTACTTGGCTAACCGAGTTCTGTCCCGTCTCGATTCGCATGGCCAAATACCAGGATCTTCCCTTGAGCCCCATGGAGATATCCGGGCTGTGTGGGCGGTTGCTATGTTGTTTGGATTATGAGAACGATTACTACCAAGAGGTGAAGGGAAGGTTCCCCAAAGTCGGCAAGACGATTGAGACGCCGCTAGGGCCGGGCAAAGTGGTCAAGGTGAGCGTGCTCAAAGAGACGGTCAGTGTCTTGCTGGAAGACGGATCTACGGCCGAGTTCACGGCGGATCAATTGGCAGGGAGCTCCACTGTTGAACCTGAGGGCAAGCTATCCGCGCCGGGCGAAAGGCCAAAGGAGGCTCTAGAAGCGATATCGCCCGTTTCCGAACCCGTGCAGGAAGAAGAAGGCCTCCTGAGCGCTAACACGGGCAAGAAAGCGGATAGCTCGCGCAACGAGCAAAGGCCGCGGAGTCGGGAATCCCAACCGACCAAGCCGGCCCAAGACAAATTAGCGAGGGACAAACAGGACGCCCAAACTGGCTCTCAGGCGAGTCGGTCATCTCGCAGACGGCGGCGTTCACGCAAAGCTTCTCGCTCGTCATCGAGCCAGACTCAAAGTGCTCCCGCTGTCGCCCAAGAGGACAAGCGAGAAACTGTGACCTCCAAGCCCGTAGAAGGTCAAGCGGAACCGCGCAGCCGGCGTTCACGCCGAAGAAGGACCTCTCACAAAGCCAATAGAGCCTCTAAAGGCGAGTAAAAGGGCATCCTGCCCACTCAGCGAGGCTCTATGATAAACCTGAGAGCAGTCCTTTCCTGGTCGTTGATCATGACGTCGGCGAAGGCGGGAATGCAAATCGCGTCAATCCCGTCCAAGGCAAGGAAACCCCGTGCAATAGCCACTGCTTTTACTGCCTGGTTTACCGCCCCAGCGCCGATCGCTTGCACTTCGGCCCGTCCGCTTTCACGGACTACGCCGGCGATAGCGCCTGCTACGGCCGTGGGCTTGGAGCGCGCGGCTACTTTGAGGATGTCTGCCATGATCTGTCTCCTTCCTCACCATCGGCTCCGGTCTCGGGTTGTCCTCGGTTTATCTCCAACGATGCCTACTCTTATGTATAAGCCCTTATCAGCCAAGCCCTAGCTATTCAAGGCGAACAGACAGGCTATTTGGCATATTCGGTCGCCCGGGTCTCACGGATCACCGTCACTTTGATTTGCCCTGGATATTGGAGGCTCTCCTCAACCTTGCGCGCGATATCGCGAGATAAGCGAATGGCCCCTAGGTCGTCGATCTCCTCCGGTTTGACGATAATACGGATCTCTCGTCCCGCCTGGACGGCATAGGAGGTCTCCACGCCCTCAAAGGAATTGGCCACTTGTTCCAAAGCCTTGATGCGTTTGATATAGCTCTCCAGCGATTCCCTCCTTGCCCCTGGGCGGGCTCCAGAGATGGCATCGGCGGCTTGTACTAACACGGCCTCTAACGTCAACTGCTCCATTTCAGCATGATGGGCGCCGATCGCGTTGACCACAGGTTCGGGCAAGTTGTATCGCCTGGCGATCTCTGCTCCAATGGCCGCATGAGATCCATCCACTTCGTGATCAACGGCTTTGCCGATGTCGTGTAGCAAGCCGGCCTTCTTGGCGAGTTCCACATTGGCGCCAATCTCTGCGGCCATCATCGCTGCGAGTTGAGCTGTCTCCACCGAATGTGCCAGCACGTTCTGGCCATAGCTCGTGCGATAATACAACCGGCCTAACAACTTGACGAGCTCTGGGTGCAGGCCATGTATGCCCAGATCAAGAACGGCGCGTTCCCCTTGTTCGCGGATGGTTGCTTCCACCTCTTCCTGGGCTTTTTCAACGATCTTTTCTATCCGTGCGGGGTGGATACGCCCGTCAAGGATCAGGCGATTAAGGGCCAAGCGGGCTACCTCACGGCGCACGGGATCAAAGCAGGAGATGATCACCGCTTCAGGCGTATCGTCAATGACCAGGTCGACGCCCGTGATGTTCTCAATAGTGCGAATGTTGCGTCCCTGTCGCCCAATGATGCGGCCCTTCATCTCGTCGTTGGGCAGTTCCACCGTAGATACAGTAGCTTCGGCCACTTGATCGGTGGCTACCCGTTGAATGGCCATCGTGATCACTTCACGCGCTTTGCGTTCGGCTTCCTCGTAGGCTTTGGCCTCGATCTCCCTGATGATGCGCGCGGCATCCACACGGGCCTCGGCCTCAACCTCTTTAAGCAAAAGCTCTTTGGCTTGCTGTTGCGTCAAGCCGGAGATACGCTCTAACTCTGCTAGATGTTTCTCCCACGCTTTGTCTAACTCGGCCTGGCGAGCCTCAAGGTTACGTTTGAGTTCCTCAAGCTTGCGTTCCCGGAGTTCAAGAGCATCAAGGCGATGATCAAGGTTTTCTCGCCGCTGTTGCAGGCGGCTCTCCTGACGGCTTATCTCCGCAGTGCGCCGTTTGACCTCGGCCTCCGCCTCCTGTAACAGCTTGAGTGCCTGGTCCTTGGCCTCTAGTTCCAACTCCATGGCGCGCGTACGCGCCTCATTCAACCTTTTCTCCGCCTCCTCTTCCAGTTTGGCGATATTCCGTCCCACGAAACGGCTCCGCACCACGGACCCACCAATAAAGCCCGCTGCTGCGGCTAAAATCACTGCCGCGATCCAGATAACTGTTCCCATCACTCCCATTCTTTTGAATTCCTTTCCTTATGTTCATCGGGCAAAGCCCGTTCGTTTAAGGCCGTCCCCTTTTGAGCCTCCATCGCATCCCATAGATGATCGGCGACCCGCCGTGAGATTTCGTAGCTGAATCCCCGGCGTTGAAGATAGCCCAAGAGGCGACGGTAGAACGTTTCCTCGTCCAGAGACTCCCAGCGGCTCACCACCCTTCTGGCCGCGTTCAAAGCGCTGCTTTCTTCATCTAAATCGCTCAAGGCCAGCGCGATCTGCTCCTCGCTGATGCCTTTCTGTCGTAGCTCAGTGCGCAAAACCCAAGCGCTACGCGGCCGATGGGTTTCCCTGTTCTCGATCCAGAATCGCACGAACTCAGCATCGTTGATTAAGCCAGCTCGTTTTAGCCGGCCCAAGACTTGTTCCGTTATGTCCTCGTCTGCGCCTCGCTTCCGCAGATATCGCCGCATCTCCTGCTCGCTGCGAGGCCGAAATGATAGATAGTGTAAGGCGTTCTCATACATCGTCTCCACGGCATCCTGTTGTTGTAGCCTGCGCACGTCCTCCTCCGTAAGTTCTTGGCCGTGGCGAAGGCCCGCTGCCAGGATGCTTTGCAAGCTGAAAGCATACTCGTCATCAAGAAAGATATTGACCCGATCTTTCCTCCTCTCTTGGGGTTTGATTGCTGTGATTTTGCTAGGCATTGATATACGACCGCGTTAGGCTTGTGATAGCAAAAAGGGGCTATGGCGAAAGCCACAGCCCCGGAACGTTACGCCGAAGAAGCGATGGGCCTCATGAAATAACACCTGCAATGGGCTCTTTTAATAGGAGAACCCTTAAAGGATAAAAGGGTTCCTCTGACTTAAGGACCCAGTAAACATGCACGCCCACGATCTTCAATGAAACACACGCCACAAAGGCGATTATTGTTGCTGTGACTTTGCCACATAAATGAACCTGGGCTCTCTGGAAGCTAGAGAGTGTCGGCTTCGTCGGCCTCGGGCACATCATCTACGACCGCGATGGGCTTGAATTTCTTACTCTTACGGATCTCGTTTTCGATCTGAGCGGCGAGCTCGGGGTTTTCTTGCAGGAACAACTTGGCGTTCTCGCGCCCCTGGCCTAGCCGCACATCGCCATAAGAGAAGAAAGCCCCTCGCTTTTCGATGATCCCTGACTCTACGCCGACATCCAGGATGCTCCCCTCCTTAGAAATCCCTCGATCAAACATGATGTCAAATTCGGCCACTTTGAACGGGGGAGCCACCTTGTTTTTGGTGACCCTAACGCGCACGCGGTTGCCGATGACCTCGTTGCCCTGTTTGATAGCCTCTAATCTACGCATATCCAAGCGCACCGCGGCGTAGAACTTGAGCGCATTCCCTCCGCTGGTCGTCTCAGGGTTGCCGAAGAGCACCCCGATCTTCATGCGCAGTTGGTTGGTGAAAATGACGGCCGTGTTGCTACGTTTGATAGCCCCCGTCAACTTGCGCAGGGCTTGAGACATGAGCCTAGCCTGCAAGCCCACATGGGCATCGCCCATGTCGCCCTCGATCTCGGCCTGGGGTACCAAAGCGGCCACGGAGTCGATCACCACGACATCCACCGCGCCACTGCGCACCAAAGCTTCGGTGATTTCCAGCCCTTGCTCGCCAGTATCAGGCTGCGAGATGTAGAGCTGATCGATCTTGACGCCGCACTTTTCTGCATAGCCAGGGTCCAGGGCGTGCTCCATATCCACAAAGGCCGCGACACCGCCCATCTTCTGGCACTCGGCGATGATATGCTGACACAAAGTTGTCTTGCCCGAAGATTCGGGGCCATATACCTCGGTGATACGCCCTCTGGGAATGCCGCCGATCCCCAGCGCTAGGTCCAAAGCCAGGCAGCCGGTAGGGATTACGTCGACGTTCATGCTCGTGGAGTCACCCAGTTTCATGATGGCTCCCTCACCGAAGCGCCTCTTGATCTGCGCTACAGTCGTCTCTAGAGCCTTATCCTTGCCCTCTTCTGCCATATAGGCGTTCCTTTCATCTGGCCCTTTCCTATTAATAAGTTTACAATAGAACCGTAGAAAAAGCAAGTAATTCCGCAGGGCCGTTCATAGCTCAAGCTCGTGAAAGGCCTTCTTGGTGCTGTGCGGAGACCTTTTCACATACCAAGGGCGTGTGCTGTCTCCCTTTTGCCGGCGCGGTGGCGATCGTGGGTATGGCGGCGCTGCCCCTTATGCTATAATTTCATTTAGCGGGCTCGTCTGAGGGGGAGGGGAGATATGAAGAGATACAGATCTTGTTGAGGGGGTGAATCAGATGCAAGAGACGTTTGCTTTGGAAACCTATGCCCGGAGGAGCCTGAATTATCTAAATCGCATGGTGGATCAGAACGGCCAGCCCTACTTCAATGTTTTCTGGACGGACCCGGCAGAGGCGGCCCATGACTGGCCCGACTTCGGTGATGTCATGTCTAGGCAGCTCCAGGCGGCCATTATGGTCAGGCATATGACGGGCGAGACTGCGGCGATGGAGAGGGTTTGGTATGAGAAGATCCTCTCTTACCTTGACCCTGAGAGCGGTTTGCTCTCCCGCCCCAAAACCAGCTACTCGGAACAGGTGGCCGATCCGGGGGACCAGGCTTTGACACTTTATGCCCTGGTGACCGCCTATCTTGATAACGGCCAGGAGTCACTTCGCCGGGTGATCTTCAGGATGGTGGATGCTTTGCTGGCACGCGCCGAGAGCGGCGAGGCGGGGGCAGCGTTCCTTAGCGGCTTTGCGCTCAAGGGCCTTATGGTCTGTGCGCGTTACATGGGCTATGAGCCGGCCCTTAAGCTGGCGGGGATGATGGCGCAACGCATCTTTTCCGCGGCGCCGCTCTTCACGCCGGATAACACCTTCCGCCATGGTGGACACATGCACGGCAATCTCCGCTGCCTCGTTGGGGCTGCCGACTATGCTCTTTTCACTCGCGATCCGGTGCTCTATAGCCGCGTTGATGCCCTATATCGCTATGTGAGATCCGAGGGCACACGCTTTGGTTTCCTCCCTGAGGTCATCGGCCGCCGGGGAGATATCGTCTCCTGCGAGACCTGTGCGCTGATGGATTATTTGGGGCTGGCCGTCACCCTGGCGAATCACGGCCATCCGGAGTATTGGGGAGATGTGGAAAGGGTGACGCGCAACCAACTGGTGGAGAGCCAGGTCGTAGATGCCTCGTGGCTTCGCTCCGATCCCACGAAAGAGGATACCGAACAATTCACCTGGCGAGATGTCGGTGAAAGGATGATCGGCGGGTGGGCGGGTTGGAGCTCGCCGACGCACATTCTGGCCGCAAAGGAAACACTGGATGCCCATTGGGGCGGGCCAGAGCTCAAGGGCAAGACGCGCGCCTTCCAGAATTGCTGTGGCGGATCAGGGGTACATGCCCTGTTCATCGTCTGGAAGAACGCGGTGCGCTTCCAGGCGGGGGAGCTGAGCGTGAATTTGCACCTTGACAAGCGCCTGCCTCAGGCTGAGGTGCGCTCCTACCAGCCGTATGAGGGGCGCTTGACGATCACCCTCAAGGAACCTTGCGCAGTGAGGGTGCGCGTTCCCGAGTTCGTCTCTCCGACCGAGATGGCCGTATCGGTCGGTGGAGTTGTGGTGGAGACTAAGGCTTGGGGAAATTACCTTGAATTGGGGCAGCGGGTTGCCGGAGAAACTTTGCAGATCACGTATCCTCTCCCTGAGGTCGTGGAGGAGGTAGCTATCGGCAACCCAGGCTTTAGGACGTATCGCTATCGGGTTACCTGGAGAGGCGATACAGTGGTCAAGATGGAACCACTAGGCAACGATTTTGAGACGGGATACTCTGACTTTGATAAGCGCCAGGTGCCCGTATTCTATGGGACGAAGGGGCCAGGCCCTTTATATCGCCGTGAGCATGTGTTGACAGGGGCGGAGCCGACCTTGGCCCCAATCCACGAGGATGACGGCTCGTTAGACTTTTGGCTCATCGGGTAGGCTTTTAAGCTGGGAGAGAGGCAAATACAGATGAAGGTAGATCTGGAAGGACAGGTGGCGATCGTCACCGGCGGCGCGATGGGCATAGGCCGGGCCATCGTGCAGGCGCTGGCGGAGAACGGCGCGCAGGTGGCCATCGTGGACATCGACGGCGAGGCAGCCGAGCGGGCCGCGGCAGAGATCCGCTCGGGGGGGTGGGAGTGTCTGGCACTACAAGGGGATGTCTCCGCTGTGGGCCAGATGGAATCCGCCGTCACCCAGGTCGTGAGCCATTTCGGGAAGATCAACATCCTGGTCAACAACGCCGGCATCAACACCACGAAGGGCCGCGTTCCCATCCATGAATATTCGTTGGAGGATTGGGAGCGAATCACGCGGGTGGACCTCACCGGCGTCTTTGTGACCAGCCGAGCCGTCGTCCCTGTGATGCTCAAGAACCCCGGCGGGCGGATCGTCAACATCGCCTCGGTGGCCGGGCTAGTGCCCCTGCGCCTGCAAAGCGGGTTCGTCGCGGCCAAGGCAGGGGTGGTCAACCTGACCCGCTCCATGGCCCTAGAGCTGGGGCCGCGGGGGATCCTGGTCAATTGCGTAGCTCCGGGCTCTACGCTCACCCGGGGCACCGAGGCGCTCTTCTATGGGCCTAATGGAGCCTACACGGAAAAGGCGGCCAGCCTGCTGGCCCATATCCCCCTGGGCCGGCCTGCAAAGCCGGAGGAGATCGCCGTCGCCGTGCTCTTCTTGGTCGCGCCGGAGGCCAGCTACATCAACGGCGCGGTGCTGACGGTGGATGGCGGCTGGACGGCCGGTTACATGCGCGATTGGTGACCTACAGGCGCTTGAGCACCTGTAGGCGCAGGTTATCGAAGCGCGCTTCCACGCCGCCCTCGTCCACCGTGCCGGCCCCGAGGCCGATGTTGCCCGAGGCGAAGGCCTTGTCCTCCACCTCGGCGAGCAGGTCGCCGTTGACGTAAAAGCGCATCCGCACTCCCACGCATTCCACGCGCAGGTGATTCCACTCTGTGCCCCGTTTGACGCTCTTGGAGAACTTCCACTCGGCCAGGCTGCTCCAGTCGCCGTTCTGGAACTTGTCTACCCCATAGGTGCCATCGCTGGAGATAGCGAACAGGTAAAAGTTCTCATCGTCCTGGCGGCGCACGATCAGACCGATCTGGTTATTCGCCGGCCCCGCGACGCGCCGGGCATCTACCTCTATAAGCAGGTCGCTCAGGTCGTAAGAACGCTTGGGGTTGCCCCAGACGAATGTGTCCACGCTGTGCACCACGACCCGATACTCGTCGTCTTGGTAGCTGATCTCGTAATCTGAGTCGCCTCCTGTCTCCCAGGTGCTGCTATCGGAAAAGTCGTCCACCCACAAGGCCCCTTCGGCCGGTTGCGCGGCTGTCGGCGAGGGGAGCGCCGTCGGGCTCGGCGCGAGGGTCGGGACGGGGGTGAGGGAAGGCGCCTCCGTCGCCGTAGGGAGCGGCGAGGGGCTCAGGGCCGGGCTGGGGGACGCCGCCTGGCTGACGATGGCGGTGGGCGGCGGCGTGGGCGTTGGGTGGCGCAACAGGGCGGCTTTGTCCAGAGAGGAGATCAGCGTCGCCAAGGCGGCGATGAGGCCGCCGATGGCCGTCAGGATGCCGGGGAAGGTTGACCAGAAGGCCTTGAAGGCCTCAAAAGCTTTGGATTGGCCCTGAGGAGGGGGCGGCGTGTGGGGTTGCGGGGCCGGCGGCTGTGATTCGGACATCTCGCTCTCCTGAATGTACGTTGATCATGGCGGATGATCGTCGGTTACTCGCCGAAGACAGTAGCTGTAAAGGCGTAAAGCGAGGCCTTCTTCGTCCAACAATCGCGGGCCAACCCCGCCTTCAGGCACAGGTTTTGCAGGAACTCCTCTCGCCCCCACCCCTCTTCCACCGCCACTTGGGGGAGCAGCACCCCTTGATGGCCGTTAGCCACGATGAGCAGGCCGTGCCGGCCCACCTCGATCTGTTCTACGTCGGTGATGGGGTAAATTTGCGAGAGGACGGAGATCTCCAGGCTCACCTTTTCCAACTCTTTGAGAGTTAGGGGACGGAAGCGTGGGTCAGAAGTCGCCGAGGCGACGGCCATCTCCTGGACGGTGCGATAGAGCGGCGCGTCGGCCACAAGGCGGCCAATACAGCCGCGCAATTGGCCCTCCTTTTTGAGGGTCACAAAGGCCCCCGCATGGGCGTTCAGCACCGGATCGTCTGTCTGATAGTCAGGGATGCGTTTGGTCTTCAGATACTCTGTGATGGTGGTGCGGGCCAGCGCTAAAAGCTCTTGGCGCTGCGCCGGCGTGAGGCCCTGCTCTGGGGGGCGGCAAAACATCACCGCCCCATAGCCCACGACCTGGCTGCGGCTGCCCTGGGGCCGATCGCCCGAGTTCTGGTAGCTGAGGATGGCGATCTGGCTCGCCCCCAGGCCCTGGGCGACGCGCATGCCCACAAGGATGGGCGTCTCCCCGCAGGCGCAGGTGGCCAGGTTCTGGTAGCCCTTGTGCATCGTCTCGGCGATCGTTTGGCGCAGGCGCTGGGGATCGCCCGTTTGGATGGCAGATAAGGTGGCCTTGTCTATGACCAGGGCATCCTCGTAGGTGGGGTAATGCGAAAGGTCGGAGCTGATGATGATCACCGCCCCCTCCGGGGGAAGAACCTTCAGGAGGGCCTCGGAGAGGGCCTGGATATCTTCTTCCTTATCCGTGCCCATGAGCACGGGGACGATGCGGCAAGCGGGACAAACGCGCTGCAGGAAGGGGAGCTCGATCTCGATCGTATGCTCCCCGGCGAAGGCGCCGAGGTCGGCCTTGATGCGCCCTTCGGCGGCGATGAGCTTCTGAGCCAGCTCGGCGTTGACGGGCACCAGGCCCAGGGGCGTCTGGAAGCTACCCTCAGGCCAGACGGCAATGGGGTTAGAGAGGGGCAACTGGTGGTCGCTGGCGATGATGACCGCCGTATCGTAATGGCCCCGTTTCAGTTGGCGAAAGCCGGCCCCGGCCACCGGGCCGGAGAACACGTACCCTGCGTGGGGCACGATAAGCACGACGGGTGTGCCTTCCAGAGGCTCGGCTTCGCCCAGGAATTCATCCACAGTCCTGGCCAGCTCTGCCGGGTCACCGGGGTACCAAGAGCCGGCGAACTCGGCGCGACGAACCGCGCCGGCCGGCGTTGAGGAGGTAGGCGAGGCGGCCGCTGCTTGCGTGGGGGGCTGTGCCGCCGGCGTGCCCGTCGCCTTTGGCTCGGCGCAGGCCAACGACAGCCCGGCGCACAGGGCCAGCGCCAGGCCCACTTTGATGGCTAGATACATCCTCGTTCTCATAAAGCCCCTCTCAGGCTCACGCTGGACGAAGGCCCCTCAGCCATCGGCCCATAGCCGCGCCATCCCGGCGCGTTCTGTGTTGCCAAGGCCTTTCTCGCAGCTGCAAGCCGCAGCCACCCTAGCCCTTGCCCGGAAAGCCCTGCGGCCACCACACCCCGGGGATCCCTTGGCCGCAGAAGGCGCAGGCCGAACCTTCAAGGTGATACTCTAGCACAGAAAAGCCTTGCCGTAAAATGATCGCTCGCCCACAAGCTGGGCAATAGGTATTGTTCCCCTCGTGGCCCGGCACGTTGCCCAAGTAAACGAAGCGCATCCCCTCCTCTAGGGCGATCCTGCGCGCCTGCTCCAAGGTCTCCAAAGGGGTCGGGGGGAGGTTCAGCAGCTTGTATTGCGGGAAAAAGCGGGTGAAGTGCAAGGGCACGTCCGCGCTCACCTCGCGGGCCAACCAGCGGGCAAGCGCGCGCAATTGCTCCGGATCGTCGTTCAAAGTGGGCACCACCAGGTTGACGACCTCCAAGTGCACGCCCATCTCATAGATGATCTCGATGGAACGGCGCACCGGCCCCAGCTCGGCGCTGCACACGCGCCGATAGAACTCCTCGCTAAAGCCCTTGAGGTCTATCTTAATGGCATCCACCGCGCGGCAAAGCTCTCGCAAGGGCTCGGGGTTTATGAAGCCGGCGGAGACGACCGTATTGCGCAACCCGGCCTCGCGCGCCCTCCGGGCCGTATCCAGCATATACTCGTAAAAGACGGTCGGCTCGGAATAGGTGTAGGAGATGACCGGCGTTTTGCTTTGTTGGGCGGAGCGCACCACCTCCTCCGGGGGCAGGTCAACGTTCTGGGTCTCCTCCGGGGGCACCTGGGAGATGGACCAATTCTGGCAGTAGAGACAGCGCAGGTTACAGCCCGCCGTGGCCAAGGAGAAGGCGGTGGCCCCGGGGAGGAAGTGATAGAAGGGCTTTTTCTCTATGGGGTCCACGCCGAGCGCACAGGGGTTGCCGTAGACCATGGAGTAAAGGCGGCCGTTGCGGTGCTCCCGCACCCGACAGTGGCCACGCTCTCCCTCGGCAATGATGCAACGATGGGGGCAAAGGGCACATTGCACATAATTGCCCGTGTGGGGGATGTGACAATAGGAGACGTGAAGGGCCTGGGCGCTCGTCCCATGACAGAGGGAGCAATTGATAGTGCCCTCCACCTGTGAGGAACCATAATAGCGGGCCTCAATGGCCCAGCGCCGCGGTGGTCGCGCGGGAGCGGCCTCAGGCATCTCCTCCGGAAGGCGTTCGTACCAGCGGCTGCCGCTCAAGCCGGCGGCGACGCCCAGGCCGCAAGCTGCCAAGGCCCCCAGACCAAACAACAGGCGACGGCGGGTGATCCTCCTCATCTTTCACCCCGATTTCAGAACCCATGCAAGCTCTCCAACTGCGCGCTGCGCACCAGCCAGGGCACGCCGATGAAGCTGAAGAAAACCAAACCCAGGCCGATGATGGCTAGAATGGCCAGCCGCCGGCCGCGCCAGGAGCGGATCGGGCGCAGGTGCAGGATGAGCAGATACCAGAGCCAGATGACCAGCGACCAGGTCTCCTTGGGGTCCCAGCCCCAGTAACGGCCCCAGGCGTTCTGCGCCCAGATTGCCCCGGCGAGGATGGCGAAGGTCAACCAGGGAAAGCCAAAGGTGAGCGACCATTCTATCATGCGTTCTGCGTCTGCAGCGGCGGGGAGCCACTTTCTGCCCTCCGCGTCCGGCGAGGGGGCGGTGGCTTGGGATGGAGCCCTCGCTGGCAAGCGCGCCAGGCCCGCCCCGGCGGCGACGGCAAAGGCCCCGTAGCCGATGACGGCGCTCAAGACGTGTACCTGTAGCCAGGCCGAACGCAACACCGGCAAAAGGGGGCTGGGGTTTTTGTCCCCTGAAGGACGCGACGCGGCATAGCCGGCCACCACCAAGGCGATGACCAACACAAAGGCCCCCGCACGTCGCTCATGCCAGGCCGTTTCCAGGGCCAGATAGATGGTCAGGATAGCCCAGGTGAAGCACAGGGGGAACTCGTAGCGGCCAACCATGGGCCAGTGTCCGGCGGCCAGGCCGCGATCGGCCAGCCCTGCCGTAAGCAGGCCCCAACTAAGCGTGGCAGCCGAGGTGGCCCCCAGCCCCAACCAGTGTCTGCGGAGGGCCGTGTAAGCTATGTAGAGGAGGACCGCGATCCACAATAGGCCATAGGCCCAGCCAATCAGCATACGCGCACCTCAAGACGCATCTTGTTTTTCCATCCTTTGCCTCAGCTCGGCTATCAGACTGGCGAACTCCTCCGCGAAGGCATAGGCCTGTCGGTCGGCATGCCCGGCCAGATGAAGCGCGCCCTCCGGCTCCATGCGCGCTTGGATGCACGCGTGGGGAAGGAAGAAACTGACGCACAAGCTCACCAGGAAAATGCAGCCGGCGATCACAAATAAAGGATAGCCGGGGTCGTATCCGGCCAAGAGGCGGAGGGTATAGGCTCCCTCTTTTCCCTCATACCCTCGGAGATAGAGGCGCACGTATCGGTGGGCTAACGGCATGTTAAGCCGTATGAGGCCCGAGCGCACCGGCTCGCCCTCCTCTATCAAGGTCACGTTGGCCTCATAAGAGGCAGCGGCCCTGCTGGGATAGCGGCGGATAGTGAAGCCGTCGTTGCGCAAGGCCAGGCCTTGACTATGGCTGATCCGGGCGGTTTCACCGGGGGGGATAACCAACTCCTCTCGCCAGGCCCAGAAGCCGCTAAGCAACGCCCCCGCAAGGAGCAGGAGAAGGGCAAAGTGATTGACCAACGTTGCCAGGGGAGATAGGCCGTTGCGCTCGGCGCGAAGGTACAGCACTCCCTCCGAGGTGGCCGAGCGCAGGCGAAAGCCGCGTTCCCTGAGGCTTTCCCGGAGCGTTTGCCAGAGGCGCGTATCCGCCTGGGCCTCGAGGCGCGCGCGATGGGGGGAGGATTCGAAGACAGCCTCCGGACAGACCACGTCGCGGTTTAAAGCCCTGCGGCACACGCCTCGCCAGCGGTTCAGGGTGCAGAGGATCGTGGAGACCACCAGTAGGGCCAGAGGTGCCAGGAAGAGTGCCGAACGGGAAAAGCGAAAAAGCCCCAGAGACCAAAGGAGATCGGCGAAGGGGCCGTATTTGCCGCGCACGGCCTCACGCCAGAAAGCTAGCCGGGAGGCATCCTCGGCCACTTCAGGAGGTATTTGAGGCAAAGAGGAACCAAAAGCTGCGAGGAGCAGCACCACGAGGAGGAGCAAGGCGGCGAACTTGAGTTGAGAAAAGAGCCGCCACAACAGTCTGCTCCCAGTACTAGCCCAGAACCCAATCCGGCTTGCAGGCATCTTGCGTCGCGCCTTAATGCTCACCAGGCCGAATATATTGTACACCAATTCGCTCTGAACCTCAATGTGACCTTTTGCGTGTAGCACTTGCGGAGGAGAGGAGGTTTATGTACCATGAGCGATGCCCCTTGCCCGGGAGGTGGGCGAGAATGGAGGAGAGCCCCATGCAAATCAACGGCATCATGGTAGATCCGGCACGGACTTTGCAGCCGTTGCGCTACTATCAACAGGTCGTTCAGTTCTGCGCCGAGTGGGGGTTGAACACCTTGCTCTTGCATCTAACTGATGACCAAGGCAGCGCCTTGCGGTTGCGCTCTTTGCCGGGGGCGGCAGTTGCGGGGGCCTGGGGACCAAAGGAGGCGGGAGCGCTTTCTCGCTATGCCGAGCGACACGGCGTGGAGCTCATCCTCGAGGTAGAGTCCTTTGGGCACACGCGTTACATCACCGAATTGCCCGAATACCGCCACTTGCGCGACGATTCCGGCGAGCCGGATGCCCAGGGCAACCTGTATTCCGGGATAAACCCCTGTCACCCGCAGACCCTGGAGCTCTTTTCGCGCATCTACCGCGAGGTGAACGAGCTCTTTCCGGGGAGGTACTTGCACATCGGCTGCGATGAGGTGGATTTCGGCCATTCGCCCCAGGTGCGCAAGGCCCTGGAGACGCGTCCCAAGTGGCGCCTCTATGCCGATTACGTCAATGAGCTGGCGGGCATCGCCAAGGGCTGTGGGCGCGAGGTGCTCTTTTGGGGGGATCACGCCCTCAAGGAGCCGGCCATCCTCGGCGCGCTGGACAAAGAATTGATCTGCGTGGATTGGTATTACTGGGAGACTGACCTACCAAGCTACTCTAGGCGCCTGAGGACGGCGCTGGATTCCGGGCTGCGGGTGATCTGCGCGCCGGCGCTGGCCTGGAGTGCCTGGGGACTGCACTCGGGCACGGCAGTGCTTGACACCACGCGGGTCATGGCTGAGGCTGCGAGAGAAGCTCGTTCCGAGCGGGTCTTGGGGCTGATCAACACCATCTGGTGCCCGGGGCGGCTCGTGCCCGCTACTCTTTGGCATGGTATCGCCGCCAGCGCTATGTTGGTCCGGGATCCGAGCGTCTCCTTTGAGACCATCACCGCCGAATTCGTGGCCCGCTTCTACGGCGCGCGGCCGCACAAGGGCTGGCAGGAATTCTTTGCTCATCTCTACGCCGCTGCCCTGCCCTTGCGGGAGCTCTCCTGGCAAGCCTGGCATGACGCTCCCAGCGCGAAAGAGGCCCTGGCCCATCCTGGGCCGGCCGATGCATCCTGGGCTACGGGCTTGCGGCTGGCGCATGAGCTTAGAAGGGAGGTCAAGCGCCATCGGGCCAGCTTCGATCAGCTGGCCCTGGTCCTACAGCTACGCGCGCATTGGGATTGGCGGAGGGAGCGATTGCGCCGGTTGTTGGAGAAGCGGGCGGATGCCAAGCGGCTTCGGCGGGGATTTGCGGCCATCGCCGGCCAGGATGCGCGCGTGGCCGAGCGCTTTTTGAGTATCTGGCGCCGCTTTTATATTCCTGCACATCCTCGCGAGGCCTTACGCTGGGGCTTGGGGCTGGATCAAAACCTCTATGCCAGCCTGTGCGCAGCGGCTGACTATACGGGCGCCTTGGCGCGAGGGGAGGGATTGGATGATTTGCATAGTGTAAGGACGGATGAAGGATGAAAGTGGCGCCGGTAGGCGTGGCATCTTGCCGCGAGAGGTCGCTTGCGCGCCAGGATGGCGCGGCTGCGTTTATGTCTTCATATTGTCTTACGGGAGGGACGCATCATGTTGCAACAGCAGGAATACCAGGTGGAGGATACCAGTCGGGCGCGCTTGCAGGCGAGCCCCGAGGGCCTGCGCGCTTTTGTAGAGGCGCGCTTTGGACTTTCGGTGCATTGGGGGCTTTATGCCCTCAATGGGCGCGGGGA
>Ga0123519_10007973_pt1 | contig 16275 bp, 11 predicted proteins | sample YelNatPaOPRAMG02_FD_87396 | JGI IMG/M metagenome (GOLD analysis project Ga0123519, IMG submission 87396) | Hot spring microbial communities from Yellowstone National Park - Yellowstone National Park OP-RAMG-02 (version 2) | ecosystem: Environmental > Aquatic > Thermal springs > Hot (42-90C) ...
ATTGAAGACCGTTGAATTGTATCCGTTGGGGCAATGATATTAGTAACCCCAACATCGCGATTGGGCGTGCCCGCAAAAAAGTAAAGGGTGAGTGTATCGTTGTGGGGATTAACATCACCCGGTAATTTCGTATAAGAAGTGGCTAAATAAGGACCAGCAAAAGCATTCCAAACCGTAAAACTTACACTATCCGACATTGCCGGCTCAAGGGTAATGGAATTGCTGTCACGAAATACAATCACCGAAGAAGAATCGGTTATAATGAAGAAGACACCACAAGTTGCTGGAGCAGTTCCAAAGTTGGTTACCAATACCTTAGGGATTACTTGGCTACCCTGAGGTATAATCTGTGCTGGCGCCAAAATTGCCGTGACACCAAAGTCATTACTTCTAACTGCCAAATTACCAGCCAAGAAGTTGTTGTTTGGATTTACATCACCAGCCAATGCGGTTGTGCATAGGACAGGATGCATCCCTCGGATATTAGCGGCAAATGATGCAAAAGTTAAAGTATCTTCTTCCTCGGGCATAGGGCTTAGCACTTCTAAGGTACAAGAGTAGAAGGTGCCAATTTTGAAGACGGCAAAGAAAGTTTCTTGGGTATTCCCAAAATTTTTAATTCGGGCACAGGGTGTAACAATAGTCCCAGAATCAACCGTATCCGGCAAACAAAGTTCAAGTACCCCAATGTCTTTTACCCGGCAGAAGATTGATTTTTCTAATGCGTCATTTGAATTATCTACATCGTTATCCAATGCAGTGCTGCACTTTACCGCAAAGACACCGCGCGGCAATCTAATCCGCCATTGGTTAAAGCTTATTGCGAAGGTATCTTCGGGAGCAAGATTTGAAACTTGTTTAACATCATAAAAACTATAAGAATTATCCCGAAAAATCACTGGGAAACTAACCGTGGTATCACCAAAATTTTTCACAATCGCTTTGGGTGCGACAACAACATTAGAATCTACCGTGTCTAATGGCAAGACGATTGAAATTACTCCGACATCTGGATTGGCATCCATCCCATTTTTAGGATATTTTTTATTAACATCTAAATTCACCAAACCGTAGCGTGGGGAATTATCAAGTGCCAATACTAATAGAGGAACCAAAATTAACCAAAACTTTTTACTTCGCATTTTGCCTCCTTAGTAAATATTTTAACAATTTATCCAATATAGTCAAGGATTTTTTTAAAGAAATCGAACAATTCAGTCCCGGGCAAGTTTAACCAAAAAGGGGTGCGGGCAACTCTCCGTTATGGGTTTTTCTGTGGGTGGCATTCTGTTTTCACGGAAAAAATGAATCACTGACAACGAGAAACGGGTTTTGGGACCGATTTTAAAGATTAGAAATCCCTATGCTCCCTAATTTACCTTTGGCTCGGAGATAAAGTATTATTGCCTGCGGAAAATTTTTGGAGTATATGCTACAGCGCTCAAGATAAATCGTTGTGTTTTGATAATCTTTGGCCTCAAATGATTGCAGCGCACTGGCATAGTTGAGACGAGTTGGTTCATCCGACTGTTTAAGCAATTTGTTGATTCTTTCTTTTAAGTAAGTCTCAATTGAACTCTTGATACTGGGAATGTATTGACCAAAATTGGCAAGGTCAACTGAACTTGAAGCCACTGCTTTATCTAATGCTTCGGTTTTTGAGTTAGCCACACCGGTGCCAATTGTGCCGTTGAATCGGCCCAAGACATCGCCTTTCTTGCCCTTAATCGTTATTATATACTGTCCTTTCACTGTCCAGAGTGGACCAGAAAGAGATTTGAGGGTAGATTGAGAAACTATCGCCGCATTGCCGATAACCGAAGCATAATATCTGCCATTATCAATCAAACAGCCATTTTCCACTAACTTGGGAGTGATTTCCTGGTCGTATTTAGTTGCCACCTTGACCCGATAGATATCACCGGCTTCTTGCAAAGTCTTGAGCAAATAATCTGGTTCGTAGAACCCTTCTAGTGTCTTGGTAATTTGACTGAAGATTTGTTCGGCCGCAATTCCGGAAAGCACATAAAATTTCTTGGGTCTGCGTTCTTGAAATTTTTCTTTCACTTCAATATAGGGTCTTAATGCATCAGCGGTTTCCTTGATTCTTTTTGCCAAGGCATCGCATACCGTCGCATTCACCTCGTCATCGCTCGGTACAGCAAGACGCGATAAATATTCGGTCACGGTATTATAAACTTTAGCCGCAAGTTCATTCTTACCCCGTTCGATTGCGTCACTGAATGAGACATCCGAAGAATAGACAATCGCAAAATAATTTTGGTCGGTAAGAACAAGTGTGCCCGGCGATAATGCAAGCCAACCCGGTTTAGTTACAGGCTTAATTCCACAACCAGAGAAATAAACTATACCGAGGATTATTGCTTTGAGCAACCTGCGATTTGCAGGAAGCAACTTCATTTTGTCCTCCTTGAATATTTTGTTAAGCCTTTTTCACCTGCACCACAATCAATTTGCGATTTAGGGTAATTTGATTCATCTTATAATCAGGGAACTTAGTTTCAAATTGTCCTTTGAGGGTCTGGTAGATTTTACGGGCATTCTCGTATTCCGAGGCTTTTGCCCAAAGCAATAAGTCAATCGTCTTATCCGAAATAATATTCTCTTTGGTTTTATTGCCGATTCCACTCACAATATCCGTTATTCCAAATTGGATGCTTTCAATCTTATCCCTTGAGTAGGAACCGATGAATTTCACAATCAGTTTGTATTGCATCCCCTTTTTGATGTCGTCTTTCCAGTAAGCGGTCATTCGGGAAAGAACCCGGTCCATACAATCATTGAATGCACTCTCCATTACAACCTGGTCCGAACTGGTCTTGAGTTCTGGACTATAACCGGTCTCGGTGCCCAAAAGCCGAGCCGTGGTTGCCTCATAAATTCTGACCCCGACCGATGCCTTTCTTGTCCCATAACGCGCTGAAGTTATATCAATCGTATAGGTGATATAAATGTCACAACCAATCGTTAAGGCATAGAGATAAGATATATCTTCGGCAATACCCCGCTCCTCGGTCATTGCGGAAACCAGTTCATTGATTGTTACGGTTTGGTCAGGAACGCAGACATCATATTTCCGAGCGGTTAAGAACGACTCAATAATCTGAGCCCCCTTTTTATAGAGAAAGTCTCTATTCAATTTTTCAATTGGGTTTTCTTCCTTGGTGGTCTGGGGAATTACCATCACGAAGGGTGTGCCGATTGCCTCGGATATCTCCTCACGGGATTTAATCACGCCTTTGCTCACCAAGAACTCTTCAACCATTCGTTTATTCACCCGCAGAATCTTGGTGATTTTCAATCTTCGGTCAGGGAGTTTCACCCGTTTCTGGTATTTGTCATCTTCATAACTGATAAATTTCCTGACTGAATCTTTATCTAAGATTTGGTTCTTGACGATTTCGAATTTAGTTTTCTCTTCCGGGGTTTGAAGCATCGGGTCAGTGCCGCCTAATAGGACAAAATTGACTGCTTGATACCTTGCATCTTTTTCCGCTTCATTTAGATTTGAGCCAACCCCAGTTGTTAGGATAGTTACCTCGGCTGGCGAATAAGTCTCAACAAAGGTTGCTTCACCAGTTGCTGGAATCATCGCCTTTTTACCACAGCCGATGATGATGACCATTGTTATGGTCAGGATGGTTAGGATTTTATGCATTTTTTACCTCCTTTTAATTTTAACCGCTTTAATAAAAATACAAACCAAAAGGGAGTTTTATTCCCTTGATTTTTTCGTTTAGCGTTCTTTTATAAACCAGCATATCCTCTTAGGAAACTAAATGGGTCAAAAGGTAAGGTTGGTGGGTTATAAGTAAAACCAACCGACCAGATTAGACCTTCGGTTTTTATTCGTTCACTAATCCTACCGAAAGCATAACCGCCTTTTGCCCCAAAAGCAATATCTGGTGTGAGATAAAACTCAGTCAAAAGAGTTAACTCAATACCTATCCCTGACATTTTAGGATTGCCGATTCCGGTAATTTTACCCAAGACTTTTGGGCCAAAGTTAAAGCGCGGGAAATAAAATTTCTTCACCAAACCTAAACCAATTTCATAATAGGATTCATAATTTTCGGGAAAGCCAAACCCGAATTCTAATGGGATATAAAAATGGGGGAATTTAAAGAGATTACTGACATTGAAATCTAAGCCTAACGAACCACCAAAAATGCTTGATCGTTCTAACGGAAACGAACCAAATCTAAGACCTATTTCAATTGGTAGGCGTGGTCTTTCTAACACCAGCATACCGGGTTCAGCCCTACCCAAAAAAGTTCTTGCTTCGGAGTAACGAATCGTCTTTAAAGTATCTTTATTATTAGCCACTTTAGTCACCAAGGCACAGCCGATTGATTTGGCAATTGGAACCCCTGAGGTATCTTCAAAGAATTCAACGATATCAAATTTATCATCTATCTTCAATCCTTCTTTTGTGCCTAATTTGAAAACAATCTGCCCTCCACTGACAGAGACGATTTCGGCGGAAAGGCGAAACTCAGGAATTTCCCGAGTCATAGTCTGAAGATTTTTGACATAAGCCTTGACCGCACTTAAAAGAGCAAATTCTTCGGCATTTAATTCTTCGCCACCTAAGATAAATTCGTAATACTTCTTACCGATGATTGCAGTGCCAAAGGCATTAGATGATTTTTTGACCAGTAAAACGAGTCGCGGTTGGTCAAAAAGAGTTGAGATATGATACCAGATAATCCCGCCTTCAATATTAATTGTAATCCGATTGCCTTCTACTCCGCCTGAGGCGGATGAATAAGAGGTGATAAAAGGAATGAAAAGATAAGCCGCATTCATTACCTTTTCTAAGTCATCAGCCGTAATACCACTCTCTTTTGCTTTAGTGGTAAGAAAATTAATTCTTTCCTGTTGGTCAACGAATTCTTTTGCCCGCAGTTCTTTATTGATGGAAAGTATTTTCACAATCTCCGGCACAAAGATATCTTCTAATGCCTTACCCAATTGTTCAATGGTTGGACTATTTAGTTGGGCGATTGCCTCGTTTGCTTTATTTTGCAAAGATTGTGGTAGGTGATTATAGTCAAACCGCGCTAAGAAGAGTGCCTGTTTCAGTTTGGCTTTAATTAAATCAATCGCTGATGAAGGTAATGTAATATTTTGCGGTAAAAGAATACCATCATAATAGGAGATGGATTTGCGCAAAAAGATGCGCTCGGGTGTTTGTGCCCAAGCGAAAGTAAGAAAAATTAACCAAATCGTCAATTTTGGCAAACGGAAACCACGGATGGCAACAGATTTTTTTCGCAAGACTCGGCGCAGATTAAAAAATAAAAAATTAAAAACCAAAAATAAAAGACACATATTAAAAACTAAAATACTGAACATTTTTAAGTTTTTAGTTTGTGTTTTTTATATTTTATTTTTTATTTTTTATTTTTTATTTTTAATTTTATATTTTTTAACATCTGTGCTTATCTGTGTTAAATAATTTCTTTTCTAAAAGCAAGGCATCTTCGCCATCATGGTAATATCCCTTTTGGGTAAGGGTATGGACAAAACCGAATTTGCGATAGAAATTCTGCGCCTGGATATTTGATTTTCTAACCTCTAAAAAGATTTTTTGGCAGCGAACTTCTTTGCCGATTTCTAAAATCGCTTTCAGGAGTTGACTACCGACCCCTTTTCTTCGCTCTTGGGGATGAACCGCAATATTCGCCAGATGGATTTGGTCTTCAATCTTCCAGGCAACCGAATAACCAATAATTCGATTTTCTTCTTTTGCCACAAGACAGTAGGCATTTGGGCGATTCATATCATAAAGGAAATAACTCCTTTTCCAGGGCAATTTAAATGAAACCCTTTCAATCTTCATCACCTCTTCCAAATCCGATTCTTGCATCCGACAAATCTTCACTTGACCTCTCTCCGTTGTCCGTTCTCCGTTGTCCGTTCTCCGTGTTTCTCTTACTCCCTCCTCCCTCAATCCGCCTAAGGCGGATTGCCCGACAACCCTCCATATCCTATTGAATTAGAATCATCTTCTTGATGAGTTTTTCATTGGGCGTTTCAAGTTTGGAGAAGTAGATACCATTCGCAACGCGTTTGCCATTATTATCGGTTCCATTCCAATAATAGGTATAGGTTCCTGGTTTTAGTGATCCGTGGATAAGATTACAAACTTCCCTTCCGGTAATATCGTAGATTTTTAAGTCAACTTTTCCTTCTTGTCTAATCTGAAGCCGAATCTGACAAAGGTCTTTAAATGGATTGGGGTTGATAGTCGCTAATAGGTTCGTTGTAAGTTCAGTAAGGGCATCATTGCTAAGACCTTGAAGATATGGTGGGTCAGTCGTATACTTTATTGCCTTGCGCGCCCGGAATGGTCCAAAACCACGATGCAAGGTGTCATTAAATAAAGCACAAATTCCAAATTGATTAGTTGGGTCTTCAATCCCGATTGTATTTGAGTTGAAGCGATTTGCCGTCATATAATTGACCACGATTTCATTATGACCATCATAAGCAGCAAGGGTTGTATCATAGATAATGATTTGGAATTTATCCATTATCGTCGTTGCCCCATAATAAGGCACACTATCATACTCAATAATGAATCGGTGATTTGCCCCATCGTGATAATAATAGACGCCACCGACCCCAGTATTGTTTGGATATAAATCGTCCCAATTGGCACAGACCATACCATTAGGATTGGTTGCGGTTGGGTCAGGTAATCGCCGGTTACTATAAGAAGTAGCGGTCTGATAACCTGGGGCAATCCAACCATTGGAACAGATTGAGAGTTGGGTATATCTTTGATTGTAGAATTTCCAAGGACCAAAGGTTGAAGGTAATGTGACTTGAATTGTGTAGTCATCAGACATTGAGAGTCTTGTTCCAATATTGTTGATTTCTACCCATTCGTAGACTGGGCACTCCGAATATAAAGTATCAATATCTTCGTATGCCCAATAAAGTGTATCATCAAAGACCGGGTCTGAGGCACGGATTTCACCGACCACGATTGTAAACGGCTGGACCGTTGTGTACCCACCGTCAGCAAAGATGTGCAAAGTACAAGGAATTGGCGTCTCGGGTGGAATTAGTGCTGAAGCGGTTACTTGAAAGCAGTCCAATAAATTATTACCAAGAGAGTCAAACGGAATTGTGCCAAAATTTCCAATTGAATCGTTTATCGTTAACCGATTATCACCGGTATGGAGAATGGCTGAAACATTATATCCATTACCCAAGCCAATATTGCGCAAGACCACCACTAAATCTACTGTCTCACCTGGGTCAAGTCTACCGTTAGGTGTGGTTGCTAACGAATCATAGACTTGCTTATCAACATATACCAAAACTGGTGTTCCGACTACAACACTGAAAGATGAAGTCCAGACCGTATCATAAGCATCGCACAGTTCTAAATTAAAGCGAATTGTGTGACCGTTCAAACAAGCCGAATCAACTAAGAAATTATACCCATCATCCCCGGTGTAAGCGGAATCATTAGCCGGAATATTACCAAAAGATTTCACCGAATCAGTAATTATCACTAATGTATCATCGGTTGTTATTCTGCCGAAGACCGATTCTGCCCCAAGACCGCCCCAGTTCTTAACCCAGAGTGGTAATTCAATCGCTTCCCCCGGATTCACTATTCCATCGTTATTACCCGCGGAATCATCAATAATATAACGCAAGAAGGTTACATAGGGGGAATTGGGCGCGGTAGTCATTGCAAAACCGCGATAAGGGTAAAGATTGCGTCCGGTCACGGTAACAAAGATTGAATCGCCTGGTGTCGTTGCATTAACCACAAAGTCAACCTGACCCGAAGCATTGGTTCGGCCAACACAATAAATTGTTGTATCGGTCTTAGACATCACACAGACCAAGGCATTTGCCACTGGTCCATTGGCAGTTACTTGAACCGAGAAAGGAAAACTACCAATCATCACAACCGCTGGATGATTAACGGTTAATTGCTGGGGTGGGGCTGACCAGATATTAAGTTCTGGTTCGCCGAAATTATTGAACATATCAAATTCCAGTTCGGTGTAGGAACCGCCCGGGTAGGCTTGATACATAAAGAGTTTACCATAATTGGTACTTTGGGCAAAGGTGAAGAGGAGACTGTCACAATAACCCAAGAAAGTGCCAGCGGCTAAAGAATCGTTATAGCCACTATAACTTACCCGTGATGCACCAAAATAACCACAACCACCTTTCTCTTCGGTTGGCGTTCCCACTTTTAACCAAACTTCAGCATGGCAATCTTGACTTGGGTCATCATAATGACCAGATTCGCAAGTCGGTCCAATCACCATCGGGAGTTTTCTCCTATTATTAAGGCTATAGACATGAGAATTGACCCAAGGCGGCTCAACATTATACCAACCATCAACATCACCATGCCCACGATATAAGACCCAAGTCCTGCCTTCATTCACCGCATTGGTGATGTTAGTTGGTGTTGCCAAACCCCATCTTTGGAAAAGGGTATCAAACTGAGTATAGCCATACGCTAACATTCGTTGCATTATCCGGATACAGACCGTCCAGAATCTTCCAGTCCCCTCATAGCCGGCAATTGATGTTGCCTTACGATACCATTCAGTAGAGTCAATAAATGGATTGCTTTCATAATTGACCAGTTTATTGACCACGGTTTGGGCTTCGGTTAAATTCTTGACCGAGATTCTTGCCACCAGCAAATCCGAAAAATAGTCTGACCCTTCGTGTTTGGTATAATAATGGTCGGTTGCCGCATTTTCCACACCATAAGCACAAGGCAGATATTCTACATCACCAACCAATAAAACATAATCCGGGGCAAATTGCCAGTTGAGGTAGGCGTTATGAATATAATTGTAAATCTGAGCCGCAGTTGGATTGGGTGCAATCTCCGAAGTCTTCACAACTTTAGTTCGCCAACCTTTAAGTCGTTTCCATTCGGCTAACGGCAAAACCGCTGAATAGAAATTATCATGGGTGATGATTAGATAACTGCCATCAATTGGCGATTGTGGTGGCGCAACAAAATCGTAATTCAAGATGAATTGGCGATAAAATGGCTCAAAGGTCTTAGAAATTTGGGGACGGAAATTCGTCTTTACATTCTTCTGGGCAACTTTGGAATAGGTAAGTTCAATCTTGAGGTGCCGAGCAATAACCAATTCACCGGTCGCCGGATTAAATCGGACCGGCTGGATAATTAAAGGCAACACCCGATAATCACGAATAATCGCCGGTTCTTGGGCGGTAACAAAAACCGCCGGATAAAAGGCATTAGTCCTGTATCGCTTTTCATCTTTAATAAATTCTGAATTCTGAGTTTTATCTGCTTGCTCGGGCAGGGGTGGTTGATGAGGGTAAATATTATAACCAGTGAAGGTTTCTTCGGTCGCCTCAACGATTTGGATAAGAGGGTCGCGATTATTTGGAATAGCAATCAATCGGGCAATCACCGGTAATTCAGGACTGCCGATTTCGGTTAAAGTTCCGCCGTTTTCGATAGGAAGGGTGATGTGATGATAAGTGACACCGTTAATTACTTCTTCGGTAACATAAAAACCAGGGATATCAACAGTGATGGTTGTTTTAAAGTCATCCGAATTGGGCACATTGATTTTACCCAGTGTGGGTGGTTCGTTATTTTTAAAAGGGTGCCAGATTGGTTCGGCTTGGCTTAAGCCAAAAAGTAAAAGTATTAGTAAAAATAGTGGTTTTTTCATAAAGCCTCCATTTTATTAATTAATAATATCTTAATTCAATTATTATTGAAGTCAAGTAAACGATTTTTAAAAAAATTAGTTAAGATAGCGCATCCTTTCTTATTGACTTTCGGACAAAAGGTCATAAAATTTAAATTATGAATTCGGTCTTGGTTATTATTCTTGGGATAGTCGTCTATTATCTTGGACTGCAAATTTATGCCAAATTTTATGACCGAAAGATAATCCAAACTGACCCGAAACGAGCCACCCCGGCTCGGCTTTATGCCGATGGAGTTGATTTTATGCCAACTTCAAAGAATATCCTTTTTGGCTATCAGTTCAAATCAATTGCTGGTGCCGCACCGGTCCTTGGCCCAATCATTGCAATCAAATGGGGCTGGCTACCTGGGCTTGTCTGGATTCTCTTGGGCACATTTTTTATTGGCTGGATTCAGGATTATACGAGCGCCATCGTCTCAATGCGTAATGATGGCAAGACCTTTGGCGGAATATCTTATTCTTTAATCTCGCCCCGCACCCGGGTTATCTTGCTCTCTTTTATCTATTTCTATCTTCTCTTGATTGCTGCTGCATTTGCCAATGTGGTAGCAACTTTTATGGCAAATAATCCAAATATCCAATTTTCCATTATCGCCCTGGCAATCGCTGGAATTATTGTTGGCTTTTTGATTTATTATGGCAGAGTTAACTTAATCATTGTTACAATTATTGGGCTGGTTATCTTTTATGTTCCATTATTTTTGGGCAGTAATTTGTCCGCCATAGGCGGGATAGCCAAATTAGCCACCAATAAGATGCTCTGGCTTGTCTTTGCCTTAATCTTTTCTTTCTTAGGTTCGGTTCTGCCCATATGGGTATTTGTTCAGCCAATCAACTATCTCGGTTTTTATATCATTCTATTGGGAATGATTGGGACAATCTTAGGGATTATTATCGGTCATCCCAATTTCAAGGCACCTGCCTTCACCGGTTTTAATGCCGATGGGCAACCGCTCTGGCCGATTCTTTTTGTTACAATTGCTTGCGGTGCAATCTCGGGCTGGCATAGCAATGTCTCATCCACCGGCACCTCCCGGCAATTGGAAAAAGATACTGATACTCGGATTGTTACTGCTGGCGCAATGTTTTTAGAGATGATACTTGCCTTAATTGCCTTGACCATCGTTAGTGTCACCACGGCAAAAGGTGCTTGGCATACCCTATTCGGTCAAGGGATGGGTGAGATTTTTAGTTATATCGGATTGCCCAAAGACTGGGGCAATGTTTATGGACCAGTGATGATTGTGGTTTTGGCAATCACTATTCTCCATCTGGTGGTTCGGTTTATGCGGATCGCTACCAATGAACTTTTAGGTAAAAAGATTCCGGCGCTACGTAATCCGGTCCTTGGCACTTTGGTTGCGCTCATTTTGTCTTTTGTCTTGGTCTATACCGGAACTTTCAATTATATCTGGGTTCTCTTTGGTTCGGCTAATCAATTAATGGCAAGTCTTGCCCTACTGATTGCCTCGGTCTGGTTAGTTAGCCAAAAGAAGCCAACTGGTTTTACCTTTTACCCGATGATTTTTATGTATGTCACAACAATGAGTGCCTTGATTTACACCAGTATTTCGGTTTTACGCCAGGCAATAACTGGTTTAGACTTAGCCAAAAAGCCCTTGCCGACCTCTTCAATTATTGGCAATTATTTCGCCTCAGTGATTGGTTTTGTTTTATTTTTTGCCGCGATAGTTTTGGCTTATGATGGAATGAAGGCATTTCTGAAATATAAGAGGCAAGCATTGGCACAAAATACCGGTGCCGAAGTTGTGGAGGTTACCAAATGAGTGAAAAGAAAAAAGGTTGGTTAAAGACGATAAAAGAATTTGTTTATGGAATGGCGGCCCATGATACTGCCCGGTTTGCCTTAAAGACCCGAGGTAGTATGGAGCATCTGTTTATTCTAATTACGATGGGTGATATGTTAGGAATTCCAATCCTGCCGCCTTATTATTCCTTAAGGATTCTACCTTATTGCGTGCCTCAAATTGCGACCTGGAAGCGTCGGATGCTAAGAGAAAAAGACTTCACCGACACCTTGGCTTAATGATAAAGGATGACCCGCATCGGTCACTACAATTGGGAATTCAACCCGCAACATTCCAAATACCAAATTCCGAAACCCGAATGCCAAATTTTATTAGGAATTAGGAATTGGAAATTAGGCATTTTCATCAAAGAACTCCTATAAAATCGCATCAACTTTTCGTGATTTAATCCAAGCAACTTCTGGTAAAATACAACCAAATTTAGTTGTAAAATGAAATACTACCATTAATGGTTGTAAAATGTTAAGGCTGCTTTTTGCCTATTTATTTTCCTTTGTTTTTGCTACCGTCATTGTGCGGGAAACAATTGCGCTACTTAACCGAGAATTCCGCTTTTACTATATCCTTTGGGTATAATCATTAAGAAATTTATTATATGAAGTGGAAAAGGTTTTAAAAAGATTCACCGGCATTTGGATTAATATTTAAATCAAAAAAACGAAGATAATTTTTTTTTGATGCCATTAAATTCTCCTTATTTAGGACAGATATTAGCCTTGCTCAGCGCGGTCGCTTGGGCTTTTGCCGTCATTCTCTTTAAAAAGAGCGGTGAAACTGTCCACCCAATTGCCCTCAATTTATTTAAAAATCTTTTGGCACTAATTTTATTAATACCGACAATGGCAATTTTTCAAGAAACACTATTGCGTATCATACCATTTAAAGAATACGCAATTTTTCTTTTTAGTGGAGTATTGGGGATGACGATTGGTGACACCCTATTTTTTATGAGTCTAAATCGGATTGGGGCTTCGCTTTCCGCAATTGTTGGCTATATGTATAGCCCAGCAATCATTTGCCTTTCGGTCTTGTTCTTAAAAGAAAGTTTATCTTGGTTACAAGTTATAGGGGTAATTCTAATCCTTTCGGCTCTGCTGTTAACCACTCAGATTAAATTACCCGCAAATTTAAGCCGAAAAAGATTACTGATAGGAATTTTATGGGGGATTTTGTCACAAGCCGCTACCGCAATCGGGGTGGTGATAATTAAACCTTTGCTCAGTAAAACTCCATTATTATGGGCGACCGAAATCCGTTTGGTTGCGGGTTTTTTTAGCCTTTTGATTATTGTGCTTTTGCTACCCAATCGGAAGCAGATTATTGGCTCGTTATTGAATATTAAAGGTTTCGGCTATACATTGGGTGGAACTTTGGTTGGAACTTATATTGCGTTAGTGGTTTGGTTGGGCGGGATGAAATATACTCAGGCTTCAATTGCGGCGCCATTGAATCAAACCAGCAATATCTTTGTCTTCATCTTAGCAACGATGATTCTAAAAGAACCAATTACATTAAGACATATCTTGGCGATAATTGTTGCTTTCACCGGTGCTTTGTTGGTCTTTTTCGGTTAATGCCGGCACCCAATTCGGGCGGGCAGGTCATTCTTATGATTGACTTTGTGTCCAAAGATTATAAAATAATTTAAAAAGGGAGATAAAATGTTACAACAAAACATTTGGCAAACCAAAGCCATACCCGCTTTTTTAATTATTGGTCTTCTATTATCACTCAGTTGTCAAACGGGTAGCAACCGAGTGATAATCCAAGAATTGGGATTTTCCATGTCCCTGCCTAAAGGTTGGCTGACCGATTCCAGAGAACCAAGCACCTTCTACGAAAAATCCAAGAGAGACGACAATTGGGGTATGGTGGTTGAATATCAATTGGAAGAAGGAGAGACGATGGAAGAATTTGTTGAGAATACGCTTAAGGAATCGGAGGAGATGGAAACGATGTATAAGAAAATGGCGAAGACTTTGGGTAGGATAGTCGGTGAAGAAGAACTCGGCGAAGAAATTAGCGAAACCCGAATTGTCGCCAAAACGCCGTGTAAGGTAAGTAATCTAAATGCTATTGAAGTGGTAAAAGAGGCAGAGTATACGGTTCTTGAGGTTTACATTGACAAAGGCGATAAAGTCATTGAAGTATTTTTCCGGGCACTACCCGAGGACTTCCCGAAATATGAACCGTCATTTCGCCAAGCCATTGAATCAATAAAAATTCAATAGTCAATCCTGAATTATGACCCTAAAAGAAGTCTTTCAAAAGAATCCGAATATGAAATATATTATGTTTGGCGGCAAGGGTGGTTTAGGCAAGACAACCTTCTCTTGCGCTACCGCCTTCTGGCTGGCAAAACAAGGTAAAAAGGTCTTGGTCTTTTCGGTTGACCCACAGGCATCCCTATCCGATATCTTTCAAAAAGATATTTTCGGTAAAGGTGCGCAAGAAATCATTCCCAACTTATTCGCTCAAGAGATTGATGCAGACAAAAGAATCAAAGCCTATCAAGATGAAATCAGAAAAAAGATTCTTGATAAGTATGGCTTTGACCAGGTCCCAGAAGAGATTGAGAGTTATATTGCCGCCACTGCCGCTGAACCAGCAATGGAAGAGAGTGCCATCTTTGATGCGGTAGTGGATATCGTGAACACCACCGATTTTGATTATTATATCTACGACTTAGTGCCATTGGGTCATGCCCTTTATTACCTTTCAATGAGTTCAATCTATGATGAATGGATTAATAAGATTACCAAACTGCGCGAGGAGATGCGAAAATACGAGCAGGTGGTAGCAAAAATGAAAAGCGAAGCGGTGAAAGAAGAAGACGAAGTCCTTGCCGAATTGCAATATATCCGGAGACGAATCAATCTCGCCTCCTCGGTCTTTACCGATAAGACCAAGACCGGTTTCTTTTTTGTCCTAACCCCTGAAGCAATGAGTGTTATTGATACCGAAAAGGCGGCAAGTCTTTTTGCCCGCTATGGTGTGCCGATAACCGGTTTTGTCGTAAATCGGTTAATCCCGCAAGAATTAGAAAAACAGAACATCCCCCAATATCTAAGGAATCGGATTGAAAGTCAGCGTCAACCAATAACCGAGATTAAACAGAAATTTGGGGCAAAAGTATTGGGCTGGGTGCCGGAATTGGAAAGGGATGTTACGGGTTTAGCAATGATTGAGAAAATGGCAAAGATAATGTATGAAGAATAGTATGAAAAATTTTCTTCAAACTCATCCTAATTTAAAATATCTCTTCTTTGGCGGTAAAGGTGGCGTGGGCAAGACCAGTCTTGCCGGAATGACCGCACTTTACCTTTCAGAAATCGGTAAGAAAGTCCTGCTTGCCTCAACTAATCCGGTGCATAGCCTTTCCGGTTTATTAAAACAAGATGTCTTCGGCAAAGAGACAAAGGTTACTGATACCGATCTCTATGCCTTAGAGATTGAGACCAAAGATGTGATAAGTAAAAAGAAGAGCGAGATTAAAGAGAAGATTGAATGGTTTTTAAAATATGCTGATATTTCAGGACAAAAGACCGAAGATTTTATTGAATCCGCCACGATGAATCCTGCCTTTGAAGAATCAGCAATGTTTGAGAAGATGGTGGACTTGATGTTTGAGGATAGATACGATTGCTATGTCTTTGATACCGCACCGACGGCTAATGCCCGTCGGCTACTTGGTATGTCTAAAGTTTATACCCTTTGGGTTGAAAAGATGTTAGCCAGCCGAAAAGAGGCTTACGAATTGAGAAAGAAATTGGCTTTTTCTAAAAAAGATGAAAAAGACCCCCTATTATCTTATCTTCTTAATTTCAAAGAAAGAATTGAACGGGTCCACCGACTCTTAACCGATGACCAATTGACCGCCTTCTTTTTTGTCACCTTGCCCGAGGCATTACCGATTGCGGTTATCAAAAGATTTATCGGCTGGTTTAAGGAGTTCGGCATACCAGTTGGCGGTGTGATTGTTAATCGGGTGATTGATAAAAGTGTTGTTAGTGAAAATGTCCCAGAGTTTGTCCAAAATCGGATTGCGATGCAGGAGAAATATCTAAATGAGATAAATTCAATTTTTCCTAATGTCTTGGGAATTTTGCCGGAGATGGACAAAGAGATTAGGGGCGTGCCACTCTTAAAAGTGGCGATGAGGTATATCTTTTAACTTTGAATGCAGATAGTACTGAGGGCACAGCAAAATTAAGCCACCGAAGATCAAAAACATATTCGTGAAATTCGCTGTCATTTGATTAATTCGCGCCCAATTTAACCGTTTGGCGAATTTATAATTTTAGCAATTGGGATTTAGTCGGCATTTTTGTGCCAGGAAAATTGTGCTTAATCGGCACATAAAAATCAAGCAAAAATTTCTTCTATCTATTTGATTTTTGATATCTTATATTTAATTTTCCTGTCTCGCCCCTTAACCTCATTATTCCAAAGACCGCAACGATTTTGTCCTTCAACTTTATTAGTATCTCTTTGCAAGGCTGAAGCCTTGCCCTACATATTTTATTTTGTAGGGCAAACCTTCAGGTTTGCAAAATATTATTTTTTAATTAAGGTTCAAATCGGGGTATTTAAGGAAGTTATCCAAAAAGTGATTGGTTTTCGTGGCTAAATTTTAGAATTTTTAAAATTTTCCGTCTAAAGACTTTAAA
>Ga0123519_10007978_pt1 | contig 16272 bp, 12 predicted proteins | sample YelNatPaOPRAMG02_FD_87396 | JGI IMG/M metagenome (GOLD analysis project Ga0123519, IMG submission 87396) | Hot spring microbial communities from Yellowstone National Park - Yellowstone National Park OP-RAMG-02 (version 2) | ecosystem: Environmental > Aquatic > Thermal springs > Hot (42-90C) ...
AGCAGGCGGGTGTAGCGCCGCATCGTCTCCAGGTGCTCGGCCGCCACCATATAGGTCGGCAGGACGCAGGCGCTATCGCCCGAGTGCACGCCGGCCAACTCGATCTGCTCCATGATGCCGGCGATGGCCGTCTCGTGCCCATCCGACACGGCGTCGACATCGACCTCAAAGGCATCCTCCAGGAAGCGGTCGATGAGCACCGGGTGCCCCGGCGAGGCATCGACCGCCTCGCGCATGTAGCGGTCGAGCTCTGCCTCGTCGTAGACGATGGCCATGGCCCGGCCCCCGAGCACGTAGGAGGGCCGCACCAGCACCGGGTAACCGATCTGGGCTGCCACCTGCCGCGCCTCGCCCGCCGAGGTGGCGACTCCCCCCTGCGGCTGCGGGATGCCGAGCTCGGCCAGGACCTGCCCGAAGAGCTGGCGGTCCTCGGCCAGGTCGATGGCGCGCGGCGAGGTGCCCAGAATCGGCACGCTGGCCGCCTCCAGGTCCAGCGCCAGCTTGAGGGGCGTCTGGCCGCCGAATTGCACGATCACCCCGTCGGGCTGCTCCACGTCGATGATGTCGAGCACATTCTCCAGGGTCAGCGGCTCGAAGTACAGCCGGTCGGCGGTGTCATAGTCGGTGGAGACGGTCTCGGGGTTACAGTTGACCATGATCGATTCGATGCCCAGCTCGCGCAGGGCGAAGGCGGCGTGGCAGGCGCAATAGTCGAACTCGAGCCCCTGGCCGATGCGGTTGGGGCCGCCGCCCAGGATCATCACCTTCCGCCGGCGGCTGGGGGCAGCCTCACAGGCCGTCTCGTAGGTGGAATACAGGTAGGGCGTGTGCGCCTCGAACTCGGCGCCGCAGGTATCCACCCGGCAGAACACCGGCCGGATGCCCAGCTCCAACCGGCGCCTGCGCACCGCCATCTCCCCCCTCTCCCCCGCAGCGGAAAGGGTATGGGCATTGCGTGGGCATTCCCAGCCGGTCCGAACCTCCCCCCTCTCCCCCGCGGGGGAGAGGGTCGGGGTGAGGGGGGATTCCCCCCTATCGCGAGCCCCCCGATACGCCACAGCCGGCTCGCCCGCCGGCCCACCTGGCGCCTCGTGCGGCGTTTCACCCTCACCCCCGCCCTCTCCCTTCCAGGGAGAGGGTGAGGATGGCGCCCCCTCCCCAGTCCTGACGCGCAGCAGCCATGCCAGTTGCGCGTCGGAAAAGCCGGCGCGTTTGGCGTCGCGCAGCAGGCGTGGCGGCACGGTCTCCAGGTCGAAAGCCCGCAGGCGGCCCTCCAGGTTGATCAGCCCCTCCATCTGGGCCAGGAACCAGGGGTCGATGCCGGTGAGGCGGGCGACGGCCTCCGCCGTCCAGCCGCTCTGTAGAGCATAGCGCACGTAGCCCAGGCGCTCGGGGGTGGGGATGGAGAGGCGCTCGCGCAGGCGCGTGGGGTCGACGCGTTCGTCGGACGGGTCGGCGCCAAAGCCGGCGCGGCCATCCTCCAGCGAGCGCAGCGCCTTCTGCAGCGCCTCCTGGAAGGTGCGGCCGATGGCCATGACCTCGCCCACCGACTTCATCTGGGTGCCCAGGGTGGGGTCGGCCCCCGGCAGCTTTTCCATGTTCCAGCGCGGCACCTTGACCACCACATAGTCGATCGTAGGCTCGAAGGAGGCGGGCGTGTCGCGGGTGATGTCGTTGGGCAGCTCGTCGAGGGTGTAGCCCACCGCCAGCTTGGCCGCTACCCGGGCGATGGGGTAGCCGGTAGCCTTGGAAGCCAGCGCCGAGCTGCGCGAGACGCGCGGGTTCATCTCGATGACTCGCACGCGGCCCGTGGAGGGGTGCACGGCGAACTGGATGTTCGAGCCACCGGTCTCCACGCCCACGGCCCGGATCACCGTCTTGGCCATGTCGCGCAGGCGCTGGTACTCGCGGTCGGTGAGGGTCATGGCCGGGGCCACCGTCAGCGAGTCGCCGGTGTGCACGCCCATCGGGTCCACGTTCTCGATGGAGCAGATGACGACCACGTTGTCGGCCAGGTCGCGCATCACCTCCAGCTCGAACTCTTTCCAGCCGAGCACCGATTCTTCCACCAGCACCTGGTGCACCGGGCTGAGGTCGAGCCCACGCCGCACGATGCTGGCCAGCTCCTCGGCGTTGTAGGCGATGCCACCGCCCGAGCCGCCCAGAGTGAAGGAGGGGCGAACGATCAGCGGGAAGCCCAGCGTCCGCGCAATCTGCCGCGCCTCGTCGATGGAGGTGGCAATCTCGCTCCGCGGCACTTCGAGCCCCACGCGTTGCATCACATCGCGGAAGAGGCGGCGGTCCTCGGCGATGCGGATCGCCTGGGGCCGGGCGCCGATGAGCTGCACGCCATAACGCTCGAGCACCCCCGCATCGGCCAGCTCGATGGCCAGGTTGAGCGCCGTCTGCCCGCCTACGGTAGGCAGGAGCGCCTCGGGCCGTTCGCGGGCGATGACCTGCTCGAGCACCGGCGCCGTCAGCGGCTCCACATAGGTGCGGTCGGCCAGCTCGGGGTCGGTCATGATCGTGGCCGGGTTCGAGTTGACGAGCACTACCCGGTAGCCCTCCTCCTTGAGCGCCTTGACCGCTTGGGTGCCCGAATAGTCGAACTCGCACGCCTGGCCGATGACGATGGGCCCCGAGCCGATGATGAGGATCGTGTGCAGGTCGGTGCGTTTGGGCAAGGCTCCTCCAAGGGCGACGGGACTGACGGAACTATGGAACTGCCGGAACTGATGGGAACAGGAGAACATTTGCCCCCTTCAGTTCCCTCTGTACTCATCCACCAGCCTCAAGAACTCGCCAAAGACCCCCTCCGCGTCGTGCGGCCCTGGGGCGGCCTCCGGGTGGTACTGCACGCTGAGGATGGGCCAGCGGCGGTGGCGCATGCCTTCGACGGTGCGGTCGTTGAGGTTGAGGTGCGTCACCCGGACCTCCCGCTCGTCCAGTGAGGTGGCATCGATGGCATAGTTGTGGTTCTGGGCGGTAATCTCCACCCGGCGGCTGTCCAGGTCGAGCACGGGCTGGTTCCCCCCGTGATGGCCGAAGCGCAGCTTGTAGGTGCGCGCGCCGAGGGCCAGCCCCAGCACCTGGTGCCCCAGGCAGATGCCCAGCATCGGCCGCCGGCCCACCAGCCCGCGCACGGCCTCCGCCAGCTCGGGCACGCGCTCGGGGTCGCCGGGGCCGTTGGAGAGCAAGATGCCGTCGGGGTCGAGGGCCAGCGCATCGTCGGCGCTGGTACACCAGGGCACGACCGTCACGCGGCAGCCCCGGTCGACAAAAGCGCGCAGGATCGAGCGCTTGACCCCACAGTCGTAGACCACGATGTGGCGCCGGGCGGGGGGCGCCAGGCGGCCCCAGCCGGAGGGGCCGCCCTCCGTCCAGGCGAAAGGCGCGGAGCATGAGACGCCCTCTACCAAGTTGCGCGCCGAGATGGGCGGCGCCGCCCGCGCCTTGGCCACGAGCGACTCCGGCGAGAGGTCCTCGGTGGATACGGCAGCCTTCATCGTGCCGAACGACCGCAGGTGGCGGGTGAGGGCGCGGGTATCGACCCCGGTGAGGGCGATGACGCCCTGGGCGCGCAGGAACTGCCCCAAGTCCTGCCGGGCGCGCCAGTTGCTCGTCACCGGCGAGGCCTCGCGCACCAGGAGCGCCTCTACCTGCGCCTGCGCCGATTCCATATCCTCGTCGTTGATGCCGGTGTTGCCGATCTGCGGGGCCGTCATGGCCACCATCTGGCCGCGGTAGGAGGGGTCCGTAAGGACCTCCTGGTAGCCGGTCATGCTGGTGTTGAAGACCACCTCGCCCGTCCGCTCTCCGGGCGCGCCGAACGACCGGCCGGCGAAGACGGTGCCGTCCTCCAGTGCGAGCAGGGCATCCATGGGGCCTCCGGGGATGATGCGTAAAACGTAATACGCAATGCGTCTCACGCCCTACGTTTTACGTTTTGCGTTTCACGTTTCACGTCTTACGTAGCTCCACACACACCGTCGTCTCGTCGCAGGCTGCCGGGAACTTGACGCAGTCGATGCACTCGCGCCAGGCCACCCGGGGCAGGCTTTCGCGCTCGACGATGGCAAAGCCCAGGTCGACAAAGAACTCGGCAAAGTAGGTGAAGGCGAAGATCCGCTCGAGGCCCAGGCGCCGGCCTTCGTCGAGCAGGGCGCGCACGATCTGCCCCTCCACCGCCGGCCCCGCCCACGGCTCCGAGGCCAGCGCCCGCACCTCGCCCAGGTCGCTCCAGAGCACGTGCAGCGCGCCGCACGCCGCCACGCGCCCCCCTTCCTCGGCCACGTAAAAGTCGCGGATGTTCTGGCAGAGATAGTTCTGCGAGCGGGGCAGGATTTCGCCCCTGGCCGCGCGGGCGTTGATAATGGCCAGCATCTGCGGCACATCCTGGATGCGGGGGCGCCGGATCATCGCCCAACCTCCAGGTCACGGAGCACCGCCACCTCGTCGCACTGGGGGAACTTGACACAGTCGATACAGTCGACCCAGATCTTGCGGGGCAGCGACTCGCGCTCCACCACACGAAAGCCCCAATGCGTGAAGAATTGAGGCTTGTAGGTGAGGGCAAAGACCTGGGGCAGCCCCAGCTCGCAGGCGTCGCCCACGAGCTGCTGTACCAGCAGCCCGCCGATGCCCCGCCGGCGCTCGCCCTCGGCCACCGCCAGCGAACGGATCTCGGCCAGGTTATCCCACAAGACGTGCAGCGCGCCGCAGCCCACGATCTCGCCGGCCCTCTCGGCCACAGAAAAGTCGCGGATGTTCTGGTAGACCTGGTTCAGCGACTTGGGCAGCATCTCGCCGCGGGCCGCATAGGTATTGACCAGCCGCACAATCTCCTCCACGTCGCGCACCGTGGCCGGCCGCACGCGCAGCCCGGCCGGCGGCGCCCATTGGCCCATGCCATGCTGTTCGAGCCCAATCTCCATCCAAATCACCACCTGTATCCGTCATTGCCAGCTGCCAGGGCCGGGTTGTGAAACCCGGCCTACTCCTCCGTGGCCAGCTGCCAGGGCCGGGTTGTGAAGCCCGACCTACTCCTCCGTGGCCAGCACCTCATCGATGATGTCGACCGCCTGGTCGATCTCTTCTCTGCTCACCACCAGCGGCGGCAAGAGGCGCAGCACCCGGTCGCCGGCGGTGGTCATGATCAGCCCCCGCTCGTAGCCCCGGCCGACGAGCGGCGCAGCCTCCACCCTCAGCTCCAGCCCCCAGATCATGCCGCGTCCGCGCACCTCCTGCACCACCGGGTGCCGCGCCCTCAGAGCTTCGAGCCGCTTGCCCAGGTAGCGGCCGCGCTCCTGTACGCCGGCGAGAAAGGCTGGGTCGCTGATGCGCCGGAGCACGACCCGCGCCACGGCGCAGATGAGGGGGTTCGCCGCAAAGGTCGAGCCGTGGTCGCCGGGCACGAGGGCGTCGGCCACGCGCTGGGTGAGCAGCACAGCGCCAATGGGCAGCCCGCCGCCCAGGGGCTTGGCCAGCATCATCATGTCGGGGGTCACGCCACAGGCCTCGTGGGCCCACAGCGCCCCCGTGCGGCCCAGCCCGCATTGCACCTCATCGAAGATGAGCAGCGCCCCCTGCCCGTCGCACGCCTGGCGGAGGGCGCGCAGGAACTCGGGGGTGGCCGGGTTCACGCCCCCCTCACCCTGCAGCGGCTCCACAATCACCGCCCCCGTGTGCGGGCCGATGGCGGCGCACGCTGCGGCCCCGTCGTTGAACGGCGCAAAAGTCACGCCCGGCACCAGCGGCTCGAAGGGCAGCCGGTACTTCTCGCGGTGGGTGACGGAGAGGGCGCCCATGGTGCGGCCGTGGAACGAGCCCGTGAAGGCGACGATGCCATGGCGCTCCTGGCCCGGGTGGTTCACCCGTTGCCACTTGCGGGCGAACTTGAGCGCCGCCTCGCAGGCTTCGGTGCCCGAGTTGCAGAAGAAGACCCGGTCGGCGAAGGAGAGCTCCACCAGGTCGCGGGCCAAGAGCGCCTGCGGGGCGCTGTGGTAGAGGTTCGAGCAGTGCATGAGCTGCGCCGCCTGCGAGGCGATGGTGGCCACCACCTCGGGGTCGGCGTAGCCCAGCGCGTTCACCGCAATGCCCGAGACAAAGTCCAGGTAGCGCCGCCCCTCCGTGTCGTAGAGGTATACCCCCTCCCCGCGCTCCAGTACGAACGGTGCGCGCTTGTACGTCTGGACGACGTAGCGTTGCTCCAATTGGGTGATGTCTTGCGTGCCCATATCCCCCTCGTCAGGGAACTGAGGGAACTGGGGAACTGAAGGAACTGGGCGAGCCTGCCGAAGCCGCGCCTCCCTGCCTCCCCAGTTCCGCGGTTCCAGAGTTCCGTCAGTTCCGCGCCTCCGTCACTTCCCCTCGTCCCACAGCCCGGCGCCCTCGATCAAGTAGCCACCGTCCTCTTCCTTGACGCCGAAGCTCTTGTCCCAACCGCCGTCTCTCAGCTTCTTCTTCAGGCTGGCAATCAGGCGCTCGAGCAGGAGCGTCGCTTCGGAATACTGCTCGAGCAGGCCAGCCAGCAGCTCCCCTCCCACAAGGCCCCAGCGCTCGCAATCCTGGATCTGGCTTCCGAGTTCGCCCAGGGAGCCTCTGGCAATCTCGCAGAAGCGAACATAGTCGGGCAGCGAGGCCCGGCAGTACCCCTCAGCAATGTTCGACTTGACCGACACCGCTGCGCTTCGCATCTGGTCCGCCAGGCGGTAGTAGCCAGGTCCCCAGGTGGTTGTCAGCGTATGCACCGTTGCCGCCAGGTCGTCCGCCTTCTGCCAGGCAATCAGCTTCTTGTACCCATACAGCTTGCGATACGTCTTCGTACCGGCCCCCTGGTACTCTCGTGGCATCCTCGCCCTCCCTGCGTTCCCTCAGTTCCCCAGTTCCCCCAGTTCCCTCAGTTCCCTGGCACAAAGCGCGTCCCCTCTCCCCTGCGCAAGCCCTCCAGGTCCACAATCCTGGCCTCGGCCACGCCAGCCGCGACGACGTCGAGTGCAGCGCGCACTTTGGGCACCATGCCGCCGGTGATGGCGCCGGCGCGGACCCAGGCCTCTGCCTCGGGCGCGGTGAGGCGGGCCACGACCTGCCCGTCGATGAGCACGCCCGGCACGTTGGTCACAAAGGCCAGGCTGCGGGCGGCCAGGGCTCGGGCCAGCGCCATGGCCGCATGGTCGGCATTGACGTTGTAGCTCCTGCCCTCCGGCCCCAGCGAGATGGGCGAGACCACCGGCACGACCCCCTGGCCCAGGAGGAGGCTGAGCACGCTCAGCTCGACGGAGGTCACCTCGCCCACGCGGCCCAGGTCACCGGCTGGGTGCACCAGGGGCCGCACCCGCAACAGGCCGCCGTCGACCCCGCTCAGGCCCACGGCCGGGATGCCACGGCTCACCAGCCAGGCCACCAGCCGCTTGTTTACGGCCCCCGAGAGCACCATCTCGGTGACCGCCATCGTCGCATCGTCGGTCACGCGCAGGCCCTCGACGAAACGCGGCTCGAGCCCCAGCGCCTCCTGCAGCCGGGCGATCTCTTTGCCCCCGCCGTGCACGAGCACCGGCGCCGCCTCGGCGCGCAGGCCGTGGATGGCCTGCACCAGACCTTCAAGGAACCGCTCGTCGTCGATCTCGTTGCCGCCAACCTTGAGCACGATTGTGGGTAGCATGGTTGCGTTACCCCCTGAGCCCCACGGTCTCCTTCAGCCCAAACATGACGTTCATGTTCTGCACCGCCTGCCCGGCTGCCCCCTTGCCCAGGTTGTCGATGGCGCTCACGACGATCACTTCGCCGGGGGCGCCGGCATCGTGGAGCGACAGCACGCAGCGGTCGGTGCCCTCGGCCCAACGCATGGTGGCCACCTTGCCCTCGGGCAGCACGTGCACCAGCGGCTCGCCCGCGTAGACCTCCTGGTACAGCCGGCGCAGGCTCGCGGCATCGTGCTCGGGCGGTACCGTCACATAGATGGTCGAAAGCATGCCGCGGTTTACCGGCACCAGATGCGGTGCAAAGGTCACCCGCACCGGCCGGCCTGCCAACGCGGAGAGCTGCTGCTCCATCTCGGGGATGTGCCGGTGCACATGGCCGATGTTGTAGGGCGAGAGGTTCTCGTTGGCCTCGCAAAAGTGCGCGGTGAGGCTGAGGCCGCGCCCTGCGCCCGACACGCCCGACTTGGCGTCGACGATGACGCGCTCGCCCGCCAGGAGCCCGTGCGCCACCAGCGGGTAGCAGCCCAGGATGACGCTGGTGGGGTAGCAGCCCGGGTTGGCGACGAGCTGCGCCCGGCGGATGGCCTTGCGGTGCAGCTCGGGCAGGCCATACACGGCGCCGGCCAGCAGCTCCGGTGCCTCGTGGGCCACCCTGTACCAGCGCTGGTAGAGGGCCGGGTCGGGCAGGCGAAAGTCGGCCGAGAGGTCGATGACGCGCACCCCTGCCTCGCGCGCGCGCCGCACCGTGGCCATCGACGCTCCGTGGGGCAGCGAGCAAAAGACGCAATCCACCTGCCCCAGCGGCGCCTCCTCCGCCCGCACCAGCGGGATGTCGTCGGGGCAGGGGTAGCTATCGGCCAGCGAGCCACCCGCGCTCTGCTCCGACGTGGCAAAGGCCAGCTCTGCGCTCGGGTGGCGGCGCAGGATCTGTACCAGTTCATAGCCGGCATAGCCGGTGGCGCCAAAGACACCAACCCTGATCATGGTTCCTCCCCCAGGCACAAAAAAACCAGCTCCCGGAAGCCCGGAAAGCTGGCTCGATCGACACTGATGCAGAGCGACGTGGAACTATCCAAGCTTCACTCGAGAAGCCGGCTCACCTTCGCTCTCGTCGCACGCACGCTATGGTCGCTGGCATCACCAGTACCCCTCACATAGCATCATACACAGTGTACTACGGGTCCCTCCGGGCGTCAAATCGCGAGGCGCCTCAGGTGTAGTTCATCTTGGGGGCAAGCCAGCGACCAGCGTTCTGGACAGGTATGAGGCCCATCCCCCCGGCCCCCTTCCCGCCCCGCGGGAAGGGGGAGAAGCAGTGAAGGGGGGTTTGCGCGGGCGCGTTGCGCCCGCGCAAACCCCCTCATTCCCGTATTCCTCGCCCCCGACGGGGGCGAGGTTAGGGGTGGGGGTACCCGCAGTCACGAAGCTGCGTCGCGTTTCAGGACTCTGTTGGGCGTTCTAATACTGCAACCGTACTTGCCCATCGGGCCGTACATGCCATCCGGGCATCACGCTTCGGACCTGGCCGGCCAGGCGCCGAGCAGGTTTGCCGGCTGTTGCCGGGTGCAGGTTGGAGCAACTACGGTTGTGGTACTAAGCTCCGCTTTGCGCTTCGCGTTTTACGCATTACGTATCCCGTCTCACACCTCCATCACCACCACCTGCACCACGGGCCGCCGGCCGATCTCGTTGTACACATAGTCCATGAGGGCCTGCCGCAGGCGCCCCTGGAGGTCGGCGCGGCCGGCACCGGCCGCCTCCTCCACCACTTCCTCGGTCAACTCGCGCGCCCCCTCGATGAACTCTTCGGCCTCGCGGTTGTACACCAGGCCGCGGGTCACGATTTCGGGTCCGGCGACCAGCTCGCCCGTCTCGCCGCGCAGGGCCACCACCGCCACCAGGAAGCCGTTCTGCGAGAGGAGGCGTCGGTCTTCCAGCACGGCGTCGCCCACGTCGCCCACGCCGCGCCCGTCGACAAAGACATAGCCCTCGGTCACCTGGTCGACCACGCGGGCCGAGTTAGGGGTGAGCTCCAACACCTCGCCGGTCTCCATCACCACCACGTTCTGTGGCGGCACCCCCACCTGTTCGGCCAGCCCCGCATGCAGCACCAGATGCCGGTACTCCCCATGGATGGGCACAAAGAAGCGGGGCCGTAGCAGGCTGAGCAGCAGCTTTTGCTCCTCTTGACCCGCATGGCCCGAGACGTGCACGTCGAGGAGCTCGTCGTAGAAGACGTTGGCGCCCAGGCGGAAGAGGTTGTTGATGGTACGGTTGACAAACTCCTCGTTGCCCGGGATGGGGCGTGCCGAGACGATGACCGTGTCGCCCGGCATCAGGCTGACCGAGCGGAAATCGTTGTAGGCCATGCGCACCAGGGCCGAAGTGGGCTCGCCCTGGCTGCCCGTACAGACGATGGCCACCTGGCGCGGCGGCAGGCGGTTGACCTCGTCGATGGGCAGGAGCAGGCCATCGGGCACGCGCAGGTAGCCCAGCTCGCGCGCCACGCGCACGTTGTTGACCATGGTGCGCCCCACCACCGCCACCTTGCGGTTGTAGCGGCCAGCAGTGTCGATCACCTGCTGCACGCGCGAGATGTTCGAAGCGAAGGTCGCCACCAGCACCCGCCCCGGCGCCTTGGTGAAGAGGCGGTCGAAGGTCTGCCCCACCTCCTGCTCCGAAGGGGTGTAGCCGGGGGTCTCGGCATTGGTGCTATCGGAGAGGAGCAGGAGCACCCCGGCACGGCCCAGGTCGGCCAGCTTGGCGAAATCGGTGCGCTGGCCGTCGACCGGGCTGTGGTCGAACTTGAAATCGCCCGAGTGCACGATGGTGCCGATGGGCGTGCGGATGGCCATGCCCACGCCGTCGGGGATGCTGTGGCTCACGTGGAAAAAGTCGATCTCGAAGGGCCCCAGCGAGAGGGGCATGTCGGTGTGGATGGGGCGAAAGTTGACGTCGCGCAGGCCGTGCTCGCGGAGCTTGACCTCCGTCAGCCCCTGGGTCAGCGGGGTGGCATAGACCGGCGCCCACACATGCTGCAGCAGGTAGGGCAGCGCGCCAATGTGGTCCTCGTGGCCATGGGTCAGGATGATGCCCCGCAGTTGCTGCCGGCGCTCGACCACATAGCGCATGTCGGGGATGACGATGTCGACGCCGAGCATCTCGTTCTCGGGGAACATCAGGCCGGCATCGATCACGATCAGGTTCTCGTCATACTCCACCACCAGCATGTTGCGGCCGATCTCGCCCAGGCCGCCCAGGGGGATAATGCGTACCGTATCTCCCAACAAGACCTCCAGAAAGCGTCCAGCAGTCAGCGAGCCGCACTCGGCTTCTCGCGCCGCCTGTAATCCTCATCATAGCCGGCACCCATAGTCCCACGCCACGCTCCAGACGCCGCCCCCTCAGGGCGAACGGGGCGCGACCCCGCTCGCCGGATGCTGGGCACTAGAACAGGCTGAGCTGCTGCGCGCGCTGGTCGGGGCGCTCCTCCTCCACGGGCACTGCTTGCTTCAGCAGCTCGGGGATCTTGAGAAAGTCCTGCTCGATGGCAGCGCGGAAGCGTGGCTGGTGCAGCGCGGCCGCGGGGTGGAAGAGGGGCAGATAGAGGATGTCACCGATGCGCTTGGGCCGCCCATGGATCTGCGAGATCGACGCGTTGGGGAAGTAGCGGGCCATGGAAAAGCGGCCCAGGGTCACGATCACGCGCGGGCGCACGATCTCGATCTGACGGTCGAGGTAGGGGCGACAGGCCTCGATCTCCTCAGGCAGGGGATCCCGGTTGTTGGGCGGGCGGCACTTGATGACGTTGCAGATGTACACCTGCTCGCGGCTCATGCCGATGGAGGCGAGCAGCTCTTCGAGGAACTGGCCGGCTGCCCCGACGAATGGCAGCCCCTGGCGGTCTTCGTGAAAGCCCGGCGCTTCGCCGATGAACATCAGCCGGGCGTTCGCCGGCCCCTGGCCTGGCACCGTCTTGGTGCGCCCCCGCGCCAGGGAGCACTTGTGACATTGCGCGACCTCCGCCGCCAGTTGCTCGAGCTCTGTCATCCTCAGGCCTCCCTACCCTGTATGGGCGCGATTTTACTCGATTGCCCGCGTTTTGTCCACCTTCGCCCTGCGGGGGGTGTATCCCAAAACCGTCGGTGGATTCGCTGGCCACCGTGGCCGTGAGAGTCATTCTGAGCGGCAGTGACGGCCAGGCAGCACTGGGGCGCCAATTCCAGCGAAGAATCCTTGCTTGCCGTGGCGCCAAACCACTCCGAGCGTGCCGCCATGGCGAGCAAGGACTCTTCGCCCGCTTGGCGCCGGTCTGAGAGCTGGCTGCAGGAGCCGCTCAGAGTGACAAGTGGGTCTCGCGCCGCGCCGAGCGGCTCCGCCCCCTCTGACGGCCACAGTTTGCGCCGACGATTCTGGGATATACCCCCTGCGGTGGGTTCTCGTTCGATCGGAGCACCCCCTGGGCCGGGTGAAGAAACTTGCTGCGACCAGGGGGCAGCCGGGTGTCGAGCTGCGCCCGCTCGCGGCCCAGCCCCTGAGTGGCGCCCGGTCGCTGGCCCGGCGGCCCAATTTCCCAGATTAACAAAGGCTTAAACTGATTAACACTGCCTTCGTGCAGCCGTGCTATCCTGTTCCAGGTTGGCGCCCAGCACTTGACATTCCATGTTATGCCATTTTGACGTAGCCGTTGCTTGAGAGTAGAATGGGCCGCCACCAGCCATAACCGATAGGAGGCCATGCATGATCGAGGTCGAACACCTGACCAAGTACTATGGCGATCTGCCGGCCATCCAGGATGTGAGCTTTGGCGTGAAGAAAGGCGAGATCCTCGGGTTCCTGGGACCCAACTCGGCCGGCAAGACGACCACCATGCGCATCCTGAGTGGCTACATGCCGCCCACGGCGGGCAAGGCCCGGGTGGCCGGCTACGACGTCAGCACCGACTCCCTCGAGGTCCGGCGCCGCATCGGCTACCTGCCCGAGACGGTGCCGCTCTACCACGAGATGGCCGTGCGTAGCTACCTGGAGTACATGGCGGCGCTGCGCGGAGTGGCCAAGCCGGCCCAGGCCGCCGAACGCGCCATGGAGGCCTGTGGGCTGGCCGAGCGGCGCGACATGCTGATCGGCAAGCTCTCCAAGGGCTACAAACAGCGCGTCGGCCTGGCCCAGGCCCTCATCCACGACCCGGAGGTGCTCATCCTCGATGAGCCCACCATCGGCCTCGATCCGCGCCAGATCATCGAGGTCCGCAACCTCATCAAGGGTCTGGGCGGCAGCCACACCATCATCCTCAGCACTCACATCCTGCCCGAGGCCAGCCAGGTCTGCGAGCGGGTGATGATCATCAACAAGGGCCACATCGTGGCCGAGGACACCCCCGAGCACCTCACCGGCCGCCTGCGCGGCGCCCAGCACGTCCACATCCAGGTGGCCAGGCCCGCCCGCGACACCGTGAGCAGCCTCGAAGCTGTGCCGGGCGTGTTGACAGTGGCCGAGCAGGGCGCCGGCAGCTACGAGGTGGAGATGGCGCTCGACGCCGACCCCAGGGCCCAGATTGCCGAGCTGGTGGTGGGCCGCGGCTGGGGCCTGTTGGAGCTGCGCCCGGTGAGCATGAGCCTGGAAGAGATCTTCCTCACCCTGACCACCGAAGATGCGGCCGCCGCCCCCGAGGGCGAGGCCGTTCCCGCGCAGCATGGCGGTGGCCAGCGCACCGTCGGCCCCGCCAGAGGAGGTGAAGCCCGATGAGAAACGCCTGGTTGATCGCCCGGCGCGAGCTGGGGAGCTACTTCACATCGCCCATCGCCTACGCCGTGACGGCGGTGTTCCTGGTCATCGTGGGCTACTTCTTCGGCATGATCCTCTACCTGTCGCGCGAAGCAACCATGCGCTACCTCTTTTACAACGTCACCACCTTCCTGCTGCTCATCGGCCCCGCCCTCACCATGCGCCTGGTGGCCGAGGAGCGCAAATCGGGCACCATCGAGCTCCTGCTCACCTCGCCCGTGCGCGATGGAGAGGTGATCGCCGGCAAATTCCTGGCCGCCCTGCTCTTGTGGCTGGCCATGCTGGCGCTGACGCTGGTCTATGCGCTCCTGCTCAAAGCCTTTGGCAACCCCGACCCGGGGCCCATCCTCACCGGGTACCTGGGCCTGGCACTGAGCGGAGCGGCGGTGCTGGCCTTGGGCACCCTGGCCTCCACCGTCACCGCCAACCAAATCGTCGCCGCCCTGGTGGCGTTTGGGCTCAGCCTGATCCTCTGGCTCACCGATGCCATGCAGAACCTGGTGTCGGGGCCCCTGGCCAGCTTTTTCTCGTACCTGTCCCTCTCGGTGCACTTTGAGGACTTTCCGAAGGGGGTCATCGACACCAAGGACGTGGTCTTTTACCTGAGCGTGGTGGTGGCGGCGCTGTTTGTCGCCACCCGTCTGCTCGAGGCACGGAGGTGGAAGGGATGACCGTGCAACTCAGGCGCTATGCGACGCCCATCCTGGGAGCCGGCGTCGTCCTCCTGATCTTTGGCATCTTTTGGACCGTCATCCAGGGCGCGCTCCAGCCGGTGGGTGAGGTCACCGGAGCCCTGGGCATCGTGGCCATCGCCGGCTACGTGGCGCTGGAGCCGGCGCGCGTGTGGGCGGCCCTGACCGGCCGGGCGGCCCGCCAGGGCGGCAACGCCACCGTGGTGACCCTGGCGGTGGTGGGCATCCTGATCCTGGCCAATGTGCTCTCCGCGCGGCACTCCAAGCGCTTTGACCTGACCGCCGAGCAGCAGTTCACGCTCTCCAAGCAGAGCCTGCAGGTGCTGGCCGGGCTCAAGGAGCCGGTGACCGTGACCGCCTTCATGACGCCCAACTACTATGCGGCCGAACAGGTGCGCGACCTGCTGAAGGAGTACACGCTGCACACCGACAAGCTCACCGTCGAGTATGTGGACCCCGAGCAAAAGCCCGCCCAAGCCCGCCAGTTCGGCGTGACCCAGGATGGCACGCTGGTCTTCCAATCGGGCGGCCGCACCCAGCAGGAGCTGGGCTCCGACGAGCAGGCCCTGACCAGCGCCCTGGTCAAAGTCACGCGCAGCGAGAGCCGCACCGTCTACTTCCTCACCGGCCACGGCGAGCGTGACCCCCAGGGCACCGACCAGGCCGACTACCAGCAGGCCGGCGACGCCCTGGGCCGCGATAACTATACCGTCAAGACTCTCAACCTGACCTCCGCCAACGCAGTGCCCGACGACGCGGCGGTGGTGGTCATCGCCGCGCCCAAGGCCAACCTGACCGACCCCGAGGTCAAGGCGCTCAACGCCTACGTCGACCGGGGCGGCAGCCTGTTCATCCTCGGCGACCCGGCCAACAACGTCTCCTTCGCGCCGCTGCTCGACCGCTGGGGGCTGAGCCTGCGCAGGGATGTGGTGCTCGACCCCGCCAGCTCCTTCTTCGGCGATGTCGCTTCGCCCCTGGTGAGCCGCTACCCTTACCACACCATCACCAAGGACCTGGCCGGCCTCACCAGCGTCTTCCCCATGGCCAGCTCCATCGCCCAGGCATCGCAACTGCCCAGCGGCGTGCAGGTGAGCCCCCTGGTGCAGACCAGCGCCCAGAGCTGGGGTGAGACTGACCTGCAGACCCGCCAGGCCAAGATGGACCCCGGCAAAGACACGCCGGGCCCCCTCGACCTGGCCGTGGCTGCCACCCTTGACCTGCCCGCGCAGAACGGCAGCGGCGAGACCAAGCATGCCCGCCTGGTGCTCTTTGGCGATGCCGACCTGGTGTCGAACGATGTGCTGCAATCGGTGCAGGGCAGCCTCGGCAACCGAGACCTGTTCCTGAACGCCGTGAGCTGGCTGGCCGAGGAGGAGTCGCTCATCTCCATCCGCCCGGCCCAGCCCGCCGCGCGCACGGTCTTCCTGACGCCATCGCAGGTGCGGCTGGTCATGTACACCAGCGTCCTCTTCCTGCCTGCGCTGGTCGTGGTGGCCGGCGTCTGGGTCTGGTGGCGGCGGCGCTAGGAGGGGAACATGAAGCCACGCACGACGCTGATCTTCGTGGGCATCTTTGTGGCCCTTCTGGCCTACGTCTACTTTGGGGAGCTGCGCCGGCCGGCCCCCGCCGACACGGCGCTGACTCCCACGCCGCTGCCCATCCTGATCGCCCCCGCCGACCAGGTGGTGGGCCTCACCGTGCGCGGCAGCGGCAAAGAGACTCGGCTCACCCGGCCCGCCGGCGGCGAGTGGAAGCTGGAAGCGCCACAGCCCGGCCCCGCCGACAATACGCGCGTGAACCAGCTCCTGGACCGGCTGGCAACCCTGAACCCCACGCGCTCACTGACCGATACGACCTCGCTGGAGGACTATGGCCTGGCCCAGCCGGCGCTGGAGGTGACCCTGACCCTGGCCGACGGCAGCACGCAGGTGCTCCAGGTCGGCTCGGAGAACCCGCAGCAGACCGCGTACTATGCCCAGGTGCAGGGGCGCCCGGGGGTGCACCTCATCGCGGCCCTGACGGCCGAGAGCGCCAAGCAGATGCTGGATACGCCGCCCGTGCCGCCCACGCCCACACCCACGGCCACGGCCACGCCT
>Ga0123519_10007982_pt1 | contig 16268 bp, 16 predicted proteins | sample YelNatPaOPRAMG02_FD_87396 | JGI IMG/M metagenome (GOLD analysis project Ga0123519, IMG submission 87396) | Hot spring microbial communities from Yellowstone National Park - Yellowstone National Park OP-RAMG-02 (version 2) | ecosystem: Environmental > Aquatic > Thermal springs > Hot (42-90C) ...
CGGATTAAGCAACTTTTCTCTTACCCGTCAGAAAATCCTGGCGGATTCTGGCTGGCAGCCAAAAATATCTGCGCGGGGGAAAAACAAAACCAGGGTTAAAAAACAGCGGTGAATGGTTTTAAGGATTACTATCTAAAATTATCTTACTGGCAACAATACGGATTAAACAATATCTCCCGGCTGGATGCCCCGGTTTTGACTCAATCCAGCGCCGGAACTGATTTGATAACTCTCTGGCAAGAACAATCATTTGAGCGGCGCAACTTACATACCATAACCGGTGAGCGAGTATATGTTAAGTTTCCGGGAAAATTAAACCAGCGGGGAATTTTTCAGGGAGCGGAGTTATTGCTCGGGGAAACAGGTCCGCGTTTCATCCGGACCGATATTTATCCTGGATCGGTCCCGGAGATAGATACTGGCTATGGGATATTTTTGGCGGCCAGAGCAATAAAAAAGAAGTTGCCGAATATAATTTTGCTTTCTCCGCGTTTGCCGTCGACCAGCACCTGCCAGCAGACCGTAGAGACACTGGACTGGCGGTTTCTTTTGCGGTTTGTCTGTCTGGCCGGAGAAGCCCGGGTAATCCGGCGCCAGCGAAGTTTATTAACCGACCGACAGGAGTTTATCTATCAGGGAGTGATGCGGGCGCTGGGCTATGGCCCGAATAAGGAGAATTTCAGTCGGCTGGCCCGGACATTGCCCTGGGCGGTTTTGTCGCCGCCTCTGAAAAATGTCCCGATTGAACTTTATCCGGATTTTGTCCGGGCGGTATTTTTTTCGGCCGGCGGTTTATTCCCGAAAGAATTTATAGATGAAGAGACCGAAAAATATGTTGCGGGTTTAAGAAAACTTTTAGAAAAATATTTTCCCGACTGTCCCCAGAACATTATTGAGGATTGGAACTTAAAAAATTGTCGGCCGGTCAATTATCCCTGGCGGCGTCTGGCTGGTTTCGGTTATCTTCTGATGCGCCTGGTTGACTTTGACCTCAACTGGGAAAAATTACTTAACCACTGGATAGAATATCTTACCCGGGCCGGAAGTCGGGACCAGTTTTTATCAGCCGGAGATTTTCTGGTTGACTGGTTTTGCCGGCCGGGAGAGCCCGCGGATTATTTTGCCAGAAGGTATAGATTTGGGCAAAAGGCCAGCGCCCGGGGTTGGGCTTTTCTGGGTCGGAACCGCGCCTCTTCGGTTGTGCTAAATGTATTTTTACCGGCGGGGCTTTATCTCGCCCGCCAGCAGAACGATAAAAAATTAGAAGAGACACTCTGGAAGTTTTATTATAGTTTGCCGGTTCTGGAACCAAACCGCCGGGCCCGGGCAATCTGGGCTAAAGTTTTGCCCGAAGACCTGATAGAAAAAAATTTTTTGTTTAACCGGGAAGTGCTCAATCAGGGCTGGTTGCAGATTGCCGATGATTTTTGCCGCCTGACCAGTTGCGAAAAATGTGTTCTGCCAACTATTTTGCGGCGAAAACTTCTGGATGTCGGATTTTATTAAAATGGTTTCTCTTCGTCTGATTATCGGAATTATCCTGTTAACCACCAATCAGGTAATTGGCTGGGGCGGTATGGCTCTGGGGCTTTATCTGGCCAAAAAAACCAAACATAAAATTTTTTATTTACTCGGGGTGGGTATTTACGGCCTTTCCTGGGCAATGCTGGCGCTGGGGGCCTATCTGGCCGGGCCGCCGGGCCTGACTCTGGCGAAACATTTTTTCTGGCGGTTTCGTCGGGAAACTATAATTCTGGCAATACTTTTGCTATTTTTTGCCGGCAGTTATTTCTGGTATAAATATGCAACATCTCGTAAATCTAAAACCAGCGGATAGACACTTATTGGAATTTTTACAGCGAACCGGCCGGCGGCTAAACTGCCGCTTATATCTGGTCGGTGGCACCGTGCGGGATATTCTGCTGGGATATGAAAATTGGGACCTGGATATTGTTGGAGTGGGCAATACCAGTTTAGTAGCGAAGGCAATCCAGAAAAAGTTTCCAGTAAAGATTATTGCTTATCCCCGGTTTGGAACTTTTGTCGTCAATCAGGGGCCAGATGCTGACCGCCAGCACTGGTTTGATTTGGCGACGGCCCGGGGTGAGCGGTATAAATATCCGGGTGCCCTGCCCGAGGTCTTTCCGGTAAAAAGAATAGAAGATGATCTCGGCCGGCGGGATTTTACCATTAATGCCCTGGCTTTATCGCTGGATGTTTTAGCCCGCCAAGGCTGGCGGGTTTTTTCTGATGAGGATGTTATTGACTGTTTTGCCGGTCGGTCGGATCTGGCCAGAAGAATTTTGCGGATTATCAAACCGGATAGTTTTTCTGAAGACCCGACGCGGATTTTCCGGGCGAGTCGTTTTGTCTATCGTTTTGGTTTAAAACTTTCGTCGGCAACCAGCAAGGCCCTGAACCAGTCCAGAAAAAATTTACCTTTGATTTCCCCGGCCCGGCGCTATCAGGAGATAAAATATATCTTACTGGAAAAAAATCCAGCCAGGGTTTTCCAGATACTGAGGCAATGGCATCTCCTGGAATATCTGGTAGCGGAGAAACCGCACCTGTTAAAACTTTTTTTAAATTATCCCGATGCAGATTTTTCCGGAGCCGATTATGGTCAGCGGTTAAAAATTTTCTGGCGGATTGATAAAAAAATGAGCGAAGAGTTTTCCCGATTTTTTGAGATTCCCCGGGCCCTGCGGGTTATCGGCCGGGCGCCGGACTGAAATGAATTTTCAGGATGTCGCCTTCCTTTATCAGATAATTTTTCCCTTCAAAACGAATCAGACCTTTTTCGGCTAAAATTTTTTCCGAACCAAATTTTTCCAGTTCAGTATAGTTATATACTTCGGCTTTGATAAAACCAGCCGCCAGGTCAGTATGGATGGTGGCGGCGGCCTCCAGAGCCGAAGAATTGTTGGGAATGTGCCAGGCCCGGATTTCCGTCCCGACAACTGTAAAGAAGGTGATGAGGTTAAGCAGTTCTTTGATTTTTCTAATCAGATGGTCAAGCGAATCAATCCCGGCCAGCATTTCCTGGCGAAATAAGATGCTTTCGGCCGGTGAGAGTTCGGATAATTCCAGTTCAGTTTTGGCCGAGATTATTAGGGCCCGGGGAAATTCCTGGCGAAATTTTTTTGCTTCTTCTGGCGTACCGACATTGATAACGATAAGTTGCGGCTTGGCGGTAAGAAACTGGTATCTTTTAATTATTTCCCGTTCCTTTTTTAGAAATTCCGGCTCAGCCAAAAGCATCTGCCCGTTGTTTAAAATTTTGCGGGCATACTCCAGTACCTCAACTATTTTCTGGGCATTTTTCTCGCCGGAGCGGGCCGCCCCTAACAATTTTTCCCGGTTGGCGAGAGCCATTTCCAGGTCAGCCAGAATTAATTCGGTCTCTAAAATATCCTTCTCTTTTTTCGGGTCTATTTCTCCTAAAGGTGAGGCGATATCGCCGAGGGCAAATCCGCGCAAAAGCATAATGATTGCGGCCAGTGGCCGAATCTCACTTAAAAATTTGTTTCCCAGTCCTTCGCCTTTATGGGCATTTTTGACCAACCCGGCAACATCCACTACTTTTAAAACCGCCGGAGTGGTTTTTTGGGGAAGAAAGATTTTGGCCAGAAATTCCAGCCGCGGGTCCGGCAGGGGAACAACCCCCACATTGGGATTGATGGTGGTAAAAGGAAAATTGCCCACGCTGGCCTTCGCCCGGGTCAGGGCATTAAAGAGAGTGGTTTTTCCGGCATTGGGCAGACCAATTATTCCGGCTTCCATATTTTTTCTCCGGTCTCTCTTTCGTATTGTTGTTGATAGTAGTTAAATCTGGTGAAATCTTTTTGTTCGGCGGCCAGCACTGCCAGATTATAGTAAACCTCCGGGAAATGCGGTTTCATCTTTAAAGCCAGCAAAAAATTTTTTTCGGCCGATGGATAGTTTTTCCGACGATAAAAAAGATAACCAAGAGCAAAATAATTTTCCGCAAAATACGGGTCGCAGTTAATGCTGAGTTTCAGATATTCTTCGGCCACCGGAAAATTTTGCTGCCGCAGATAGATAGTGGCGATATTGTAATAAAGCCAGGACATCCCGCGGCCAAAGGTGGTGGCCAGGTGAAAATATTTTTGGGCTTTTACCGGTTGATTATTCTCCAGACATCTTTTGGCAAAAAGATAGTAATAGTGGACCGGGATTAAATAGTCCGGCCAGGAGTATAAAGCCGGTAGCCGCCAGGGATAAATCTCTTCCGGCACATCTCTTGTTGCTTCTGGTCGCCAGACATAGAGCAGACCATTGAGAGACACCGGAGCCGGCAAATCGGCTGGTTCAAAGGCCGAGTAGTATATTTCCCTCGGAAAGGCGGTGGTTTCCCGCTCAATTGCCCGGGATATTTTTTGTTTTTCGCTTAAACTTAGAAAATCTGGCGGATAGATATTTTTCAGGATTGTCTGGCTCCGGCTGATTAACTCGCGGCGGGTTTTTCTGACAGTTTCCAGATAGGCCACAGTGCTGGCGGGCTCATCAAACATTTTGGTGGTAAAAATTATCGGGCGATTGGGCGGAGCACTGCGGATGAGGTTTTTGGCAAAATCCCAGAAAAGAAAATTGTTTCTTTGACTGAATAGCGGATGGAGACTGGCGAAGTGAAAGATTAAGAGGACTGAGAGGACCATTTGAGCGGGCGGAGAGAATTTTTTTAAGATAGTCTGGTAGCCGTTGGCGGCAATGATTATCAGAAAAAAATCCGCCAGCAGCCAGAAGCGCTCCAGTCGCCAGAGATTTAAGGTATTCGGCGCTAGGTTGGTATAGACACTGAATACTGGCCCGGCCACCAGAAAACTGCTGAATAAAACCAGAGTCAGGGGAAAATTCTGAGGGAAGAACAGGCCGGTAAAAATCAGTAAAATTCCGGCCAGTCCGAAGCGCGACCAGAGAGCCGAAAAATAGGAAAATAACTGGTTGGCGAAAAGAGACAGCGAGCGAAATCCCAGAGTAGTGGGATGAAGTTGAGTTGGGCCAAAATGCCGACGGACAAATAAATCAATCAGCCCGGAGAGATTTTTGGGAGATCCGAAGTTAACAATTGGCTGGCGGCGGCTGATGACCAGAAAGATAAGATAAATAGTCAAACCAAGCAGAAACAGAAAAGTAGCGCTGGTTAGGGTTCGGATTGGATTGCGGGGTTTGTCGGACTGAATAAGGATAGTTGCCAGCAGTGGGAGAAAAATAATAATTATTTGATGACTTCCTAAAGTGAGGCCCAGCAGAAAACTGATTAGCCCGGGTCGGGAAATGGTCCCAATATTTCTGGCTAAGGCGAGGTTAAACATTATCAGTGCCAGAAAGATTGTTAAGGCAAAAACCTCGCTGCTCTGGGCCTGGGCCTGAAATAGCGGATTAAGAGCCAGCAGGATAGTTGCCCCGAGACCGGCCAGGGAACTTGCCCCGAGTTCTTTTAGCAGATTAAAAAATAATCCTAAAGAGATGGCCAGGAGCAGGGAGGAAAAGATATTAAGGCGATAGCCATAATTACCGAAAGGCATTATCACCGAGAACAATTTTCCGGCAATGACATAAAGAGGAAAACCCGGGGCATGGGGAATTCCCAGAACAATTGCGGCGGTGCTGAGTTCCGGAGAATCCCCGCCGGCGATTGTTGGATAAGCTGAGAAAACATAACTCCGCAGAAAAAAAGTATCAGCAGTATCCTGAGCAATTTTTTACCAGATTACCAGATTATCCCGATGAATAACCTCGGTCCGGGTGGTGTTAAATAATCGGCCGACCTGCTGGCTGTGTTTGCCCTTGATTTTTTCCAGAATATTCGCTGGAAAATTGACAATCCCTTTGCCCAGAGTTTGATTATTACTGATATTGTAAATTTCCACTACTGCCCCGGCCGGGAAATTTCCTTCCACCTTTACCAGACCGGCTGGCAATAAACTCACTGGTCGGGTTCGCAGGGCTTTAGCCGCGCCCGCATCAATTCCAATTCGGCCGGAGATAAGAGCGGCAAAAGCAATCCAGAGCTGGCGACTGGTAAGATTGGCTTTACTGAGAAAACAGGTGCCAACATTTTCCCCGCGCAGGATTCGCCGAAAAACCTCCTGGTCCTGTGGACTGGCGATATGTAAAGTAATTCCGCTCATCAGGGCAATTCGGGCGGCGGCCAGTTTGGTTTTCATTCCACCAGTTCCGTTTTTAGAGCGGCGGTCAGTTGCCAGGCGTTCAATCTCGGTTGTTATTTTTTGAACCCGGGGAATAACCTTTGGGGATTGTCCGGGGATAAATTCGCATAGGCCCGGCACATCAGTCAGGATAATTAATTTTTCGGCTTTTAATCTGGTGGCAATCATTATCGCCAGGGTGTCATTGTCGCCAAACTTTATTTCTTCGGTCGCGATGGTATCATTTTCGTTTATAATCGGAACGATATTATGCTGGAGGAGTTCGTGGATTGTCCGGCGCAGATTTAGATACGACTGGCGGTCAGAAAAATCCTGGCGGCTGAGCAGGGCCTGGGCTACGGTTATTTTCTGCGAAGCCATTGCCCGGCGGTAGGTCTCCATTAAAATCGGCTGGCCAATGGCCGCGGCGGCCTGTTTACCGGTAAGGTCATCCGGACGGCGCGACCGGCCAAGATGCGGCCAGCCCAGCCCGATTGCTCCGGAGGAAACAATGGCGGTGGCGATATTGTTCTGGCGAAAAAAAACAATCTCCTGGGCCAGCCAGTTAAAAAAATCAGTCCGGGGATTGCCCCGTTCATCAACCAGAAGAGAAGTGCCAATTTTTATAATCCAGAGCCGCATAAGAAAATTATAGCAAATTTGAAAGATGGGCTTGTTTTTGGTTGAGTAAAAATGGTAGAATAACAGTCCAATGAACAAAAAAAATTTACTCAGTCTATTTATTCTTGCTCTGCTATTTCAGTTGACAATTTTTCTCTGGCTTGGTCGGCAGCAGGCCAGCCGAAATCTGAAAAATCTTACGGACAAATTTTCGGTAGCGGTATTTCCCGCCGAGCCGAAGTCAGTGGTGGTAGTTGCCGAGAAGTTGCGGCGCCGACCGGAAATAGACGAGGTTCGGATATTTAGTGCTGAGGATGTGCTGGAAAAAGTCCGCAGTCAGGCGGCTTTATCCGGCCTGTATCTGCCCGAAGACAATCCCTTTCATCCATATATTCTGGTAAAATTGAAGGACTTTACCATCGCCGACCTTGATTTGTTTTTTGAAAACATTTTAGGCCTTGAGTCTTTCAAGTACGATAAGGATTTATATACCTTGATTCAGGATTTTAGCCAGCAGCGGGCGAACTGGCAGAAAGGTTTCTGGTTAATAATAATCTGGTTATTGGTCGGGATTGCTTTCCGGTTTATTTTTCTTTCGCTTCCGGGAAACTTCTTGACTGACTTGATTTATCGGTTCGGGGTTATTGGCGGGATTTTGCTGGTTAACTATCTGATATTTAAGCAAATTCTTTTGCCGGATTTTAGAAATTTTCTTTATCTGTTTCTGGTCGGTTTACTGATCGGTTTTACTGAATAGAGGTGGAATAAATGAAAGAGATTTATCTGGATGCCAGCAACGGTACCCCGCTGGATGAACGGGTGCTGGAGAAGATGCTGCCGTACTTAAAGGAAGAATTCGGCAATCCTTCTTCCCTTTATTCGCTGGGTGGGCGGGCTCAGGAAGCCATAGAAAATGCCCGGAAAAATGTCTCCGAACTTATCGGGGCTAATCCTGAAGAAATTATTTTTACCTCTTCTGGCTCGGAATCCAATAACCTGGCAATTAAAGGAGTGATGTTATCCCAGAATAAGAAAAAACATCTCATTGTTTCGGCGATTGAACATTTCTCAGTCCTCCATCCAGCCCGGAGCCTTAGTCGTCTGGGCTATGAACTTTCAATCGTCGGGGTAGATCATCAGGGCTATCTCAATCTTGCTGAATTAAAAAATGCCCTCCGGCCGGATACGGCTCTGGTTTCCATTCAATATGCCAGTCCGGAGATTGGCACCATTCAAAATATTGCCGAGATTGCCAGAATTGTTCACTCGGCTGGAGCAATTCTTCATACGGACGCGGTGGCGGCGGTCGGGCAGATTCCGATTAACCTTAAAGAACTTCCGGTTGACCTGCTGAGTTTATCCGCCAGTCAGTTTTATGGGCCAAAAGGAGCGGCCGCTCTTTTTGTCCGGCGGGGAGTGAGATTGTTACCGCAGATTGAAGGTGGTATTCAGGAACTTGGCCGGCGGGCGGGCTTAGAAAATGTTGCGGCGATTGTCGGCTTGGGCGAAGCCGCCCGGCTGCTAAAACAAGAAATGTCTGAGAACAACCAGCGAATTATTGCTCTGCGGGATAGATTAATTGAAGAACTGCCCAAAAGAATTGACTATATCTATCTTAACGGCGATCCGAAAAATCGTCTGCCGAATAATGCTCATTTCAGTATTGAATTTATTGAAGGAGAGGCGATGCTTTTGTTTCTGGACCAGGAAGGAATTGCCGTATCTTCTGGCTCGGCCTGTACCTCCCGGGCGCTGAAGGCCAGTCATGTGCTGTCGGCGATTGGGGTGGATGCGGCCCTGGCTCAGGGCTCACTTAATTTTGGTCTGACCAGATACAATCAAAAAGAGGATATTGAACAGGTTCTGGAAAAACTTCCCCCGATAGTAAAAAGATTGCGGGAAATGTCCCCGCTCTGGTCCCACTTTCAGAAGACCGGCGAGCGAATGGTTGCCGGTCCGGGGACTGACTATGAACACGGCGAAGATAACGAACAGGAAAAATAGAAAATGAACAGGAGGACAATATGCCGCTCTATTCCGAGAAAGTAATGGACCATTTTCAACATCCGAGAAATGTCGGAGAAATTCCCGATGCGGATGGAATTGGTGAGGTGGGTAACCCCGTCTGTGGCGATATGATGACTTTCTATATTAAGGTTTCGCCCGACGGAAAGACTCTGGAGGATATCAAGTTTAAAACTTTTGGCTGCGGCGCGGCGATTGCTGTTTCCTCAATGGTTTCGGAAATGGCCAGAGGTAAAACTATTGAAGAGGCCCTGAAAATTACCCGCGATATGGTCGCTCAGGAACTGGGAGGATTGCCCGCCAACAAAATGCACTGCTCCAACCTGGGGGCGGATGCTTTGCGCAAGGCCATTGAGGACTATCAGCGAAAAAAATATCCGGAGAGAAAAAATGAAAAAAAATGAAAAAAGAAAATCAGAAAAAAAATGTCTCTGCCCGGTTTGTGATTCGGAAATGATGTCCATTTGTGCTTCTGTAATGTATTGTGAACCCTGTCAGAAAAAGTTTATTACCTGTGTTTGCGGTCAGGTGGTGGCCGAAGATTTGCGGATTTGTCCAGCCTGCGGAAAAAATTTAAAATAACTATTAATGAAAACCCGAAGGTCCATTTACCTGGATAAATTTGCCCGGATTGACTTCTGGCGGAAAGAAAGATGCGCGGTTGAGGAAATAATCCTGGCCGAAGGGAAAAAGGTTGACTGGATAATAAAAATTGCCTCCCGGATGTTAAAAAAACGCGGCCGGGCAATTATCAGCCGGGCCAGCCAGAGGGTAGCCGAAAAACTGACCGAAAAATTTAAAAATTATATTGTTAAAGTAAACGAACTCGCCCGAATAGTGACTATCCGCCGACGAAAACAGCCAGTTTTAACCCGGCGCGGAAGGATCGGGATAATCAGCGCCGGAACATCCGATATCCCGGTGGCGGAAGGGGCGGGAGTTATTGCTGAGGAGATGGGGATGGGAGTGCTCGCCGCTTACGATGTCGGAGCAGCCGGCATCCATCGCCTGGCGCCCCCCTTGAGGGAGATGCTTAAAAAAAATGTGAAAGTGTTTGTGGTCGTGGCGGGAATGGACGGGATTTTGCCGACGATAGTTAAGGGACTGGTTGACCGGCCGGTAATTGGCGTGCCGACCTCGGTTGGCTATGGAGTGGGCTGGAAAGGGCTGAGCGCGTTAGCCACAATGTTAAATAGTTGTGCCCCGGGAGTGGTGGTAGTAAATATTGACAATGGACTTGGTGCCGGGGTGGCGGCTGCCCTTATTGCCGGAGGAAAAAATGATTAAACCAGACAAAACCGTTGACTGCGTCGGACTTTATTGCCCGATGCCGGTGGTAAAAACCCGGTTAGAACTGGAAAAGATGACGGCCGGTCAAGTTTTAGAAGTAATTGCTGATGACCCGGGAGCGGAAAAGGATATTCCCAGCTGGTGCCAGATGACCGGTCAGGAAGTTCTGGGAATGGAAAAGAAAGATAATCTGTTCTATTTTTATATTCGGAAAAAGCCGGATTAGTTTTGTTGTTTTATTGACAATTTCAGAAATAATTGCTAAAATAAAAAGTATGGGTGAGAAATCTCTGGTTTATGTTCTGGATGATGACGAGAGTATCTTACAGATGCTGGATATTGGTTTGAGTGATTCCGGCTATCGGGTAAAGACGGCTTTGAGCGAAGATCAATTACAGCAGTTATTGAGTGAAGAAAAGCCCGATGTGATTTTACTGGATATAAGTGTGCCGGGTGTGGATGGAATAACCCTCTGCCGGAATTTACATCTTGATGAAAAAACCGGAGACATCCCAATAATAATGGTTACGGCTTTTAACGATACCCGGACCTATAACGATGCCCTGCTTTTTGGCGCCAGTGATTATATTGCCAAGCCGTTTGTGGTTTCGGATGTGGTTAACAAAATTGAACAGGTGCTGAGGCATTCGCGCAGCCCGAAGAATCGGGGGTGATATTGATGACTATTTTTATTATCTGTGCGGTGGTTTTTACTCTGGCCTGGGCAGTGGCGGTTGGTTTCTGGATTGCCACTCTGGCCCGGGTCTGGCGGGTTTTAAGCAATCTGGAAAAAATTTCGGAAACGCTGGCCGAGGATACTAAACTGGCTTCGGGATTGCTTAAAGGTTTTAGTACCGCCGTCTCTCTGCCACTGGTTAAGTCAATTCTTGGTTCAACATTTTCGCTGGTAGGATTTTTATTCAATCGGTTTAAGAAAAAGTCAGCGGAAAAAGAATGATGGAGGTGAGGCAAAATGTCCGAACATAATTCTGGCGAGTCAATTCTGGCATTTTTGTTAGGAGCGGCCATCGGCGCGGCTCTGGGAATTTTATTCGCCCCGGCGGCCGGTAAAGACACCCGTAAGAAATTGCTGGAAGCGGTTGAGGACCTGCAGGATAAAGCCGAAGATATGGCAATTCAGACAAAAGAAAAAGTAAAAGAAAAAGTTGCTGAGGCAGAAAATTTTATTAGTGAGGAAAAAGAGAGGTTAGCCGCGGCTGTGGCGGCCGGAAAAAAGGCCTACGAGACTAAAAAATAAGGCCGGTTGCTGGGGTAGCTCAGTCGGTAGAGCGCAGGTCTGAAAAACCTGGTGTCGGCGGTTCGATTCCGCCCCCCAGCATTTTTATCGCCGGCGTAGCTCAGTCGGTAGAGCAATCCGTTCGTAACGGATGGGTCGGGGGTTCAAATCCCTTCGCCGGCTTTATGATATGTTTAAAAAATTTGCGTTATTTCTGGCGACTATCCTGGCTCTGGTAAAAATACTTGCGGCGGTTTCAGCCGGCGGAGAAATTTTTGATTTTCTTAAAATTATTCCTTCCGCTCAACTCCAGGCCCTCGGTGGCTTTAATGCCTCCTGGCCACAGAAGTTAGATGTTTTACTGATAAATCCGGCAGCATCGCCTCAGGCTCGCCCGGCCCGTTTTCAGTTTAATACCGGCTATCTGGTTGACTCTCTCTTAGACACTAACGGGCTATTCGCTATTTCTTCAGGCAAAAATTTTTTTGCTATTAATCTGGATTACCTCACCATTTATCAAAACAAGCCGTTGCGGACAATTGCTGATAACACTCAACCGGATGGATACCGTATTCTGGGAGAAATTAATCCTTATTTTTATAATCTGGGATTTGGCTGGGCGCGCCGGGTGGCAGAAGATACTTCGGTAGGGACCAGAATAAAAATTGTCGGCCAGAAACTGGACCAGAAACAATATTGCGGGCTGGCGGTTGATGCCGGACTTTTCTATCATCCGATCGCGGGAGTTCTGCGGAAAAAAGCCATTGAGCAGGATTTATGGAATCTGGGGGTGGGAATAACCAATCTGGGCCTGGCGGTATCGGATTATTCTCTGCCGCTCGGCGCCTACCTCGGGGTCTCGCGGATAATGAGTAGATGGGTTACTTTTGGCCTTGGCGGGGTTTATTATCAGAGTGGCACCGGTGAACTCAATAGCGGGATTTTGGTTGATATTTCTCCGGCATTTTCCCTGAGCATTGGCTATAATTCTCCTCTAAAAAATGACAATCTGGTTGAGGAATTTTATCAGCGGTTTCGCGGTGGATTTTCTTTGACCTTTGGCCCGTTAGGATTTAATTATGCCTTTGTCCCGGCTGGTGGTCTGGGAAATAATCACTTTTTTGGTTTGATATGGATAAATTAATTAATAACAATCGGCCCTCCCAATTATTACTAAAAAGCACCAGTTATTTACTGGGTCGGCTCCTGCCCCTGTTTTATTTTCTGGTAGCGGTGGCATTTTATCTGCGAACCTATGATTCGGCCCAGATTAAAATTACCATTGTCCAGATCGGCGGAACAATTTTTCTGGCTCTCTGGTTAGTTAAATTGCTGGAAGTTTTTCCGAAAGATGTCTGGCGACGGAATCTCTGGTTTGTTTTACCGATTATTCTCTTTTTTGTCTCAGCCCTTTTGTCTCTGACCCACACGGCCTTTCCCATAGCCAGTTTTAAGGAATTTATCCGGCGGATGGTTTATTTTACTCTGGCGATGATTATAATCTTTGAATTTGGCAATCAAAAACGTCTGAAAAGTTTAATCTTCTGGCTGGAACTGGCTGCTTTTATTTCCACCTTTTATGGTATTGTTCAGTACCTGGACCGGCAATTTTTCCCACCGCCTCCCGAACCCGGGCTGGATCCGTTTATCTGGCGACAGGCGTTCGGGAACAGGATTTTTTCCACCTTTGGCAACCCCAATTTTTTTGGGGATTTTCTGGCGGTGATGAGTCCGATTACTCTGGCGATGTTTCTGGCGACCCGCCGTCTGTCCTATGCAATTCTCTGGATGATGATTGCTTTTAATGTCCTGGTTACTTATTCCAAGGGTGCCTGGCTTGGTTTCAGTTCCGGGCTGGTGGCATTTACTCTGATTGCAGTTAATTATTTTACCCACGGCAAACTGGAGAATGTCCGAAAGATATTATGGCGAATGATGATTGTGGTAATAATTCTGACGGTTATCGGGGTGGGATATTTTACTTACAAGCGGGTTGACTCGGTGCGCTTTCGGATTTATACCTGGCTGTCCTGTTTTGAGATGATTAAAACCCATCCGGTAATTGGCACTGGTATTGGAACATTTTATCTGACTTATCCGGCGTACCGGCGCCCGCAGATATTTCATATTGAAGGCCGGCACAACACCGAGACCGACCATCCGGAAAACGAATATCTGGAGGTCTTTTATGACGAAGGGATTATTGGCTTCGGGATATTTTTATTGATGCTGATTTCGGTTCTGCGGGGCGGATTTATTGCTCTGGGAAAGATTATTCAGGCCGAAAGCAAACACATTGCGGATATCCGGGCCTATTATCTTCTGGGCTTGATTTCGGCGATGATTGGAATGCTCACCCACAATGCGGTCTGTGTTTCTTTAAGATTTGTCTCCAGCGGGGTAATGCTCTGGTTTTTAATCGGAGCAATAAGTTCGCTGGTGTTAAATAATCCTCTGCCGCACCAGGAGCGAGTTGGTTTTTCGGAAAGTTTCGGGTCTCCACTGATAAAAATTTCGCCGGTTCGTCGCATTTTTCAGATTTTGATAGTAGTTTTTGCGATTTGGGCGGTTAATATTTTCTGGGGTTATTTTCAGGCAAATATCTATCATAACATCGCAATTTCTTACTCCAAACAGGGTCAATGGATTCCGGCCCTGGAGTATTACCGCCGGGTAAATAAACTTGACCCCGGTTTTGAGATGGCCCATTATTTTATGGGCAATGTCTATAATGACCGCTGGGGACCGGGCGATGCTGACCGGGCAATCCAGAAATATCAGGATCTCTGGAAAATTGCTCCGGACTATGTCCAGAGCCACTATCAGGCCGGATTGATTTATCTTAAGTGGGGCCGGGAGGAACTCCTTAAAGCCCAGGCCGAGAAACGGCCGGATACCTTTGCCCAGCAGATTCTGGATAAAGCGCTGGAACAGTTTACACTCTATCGCTATCTGGACCCGGTTTTCCCCATGACCTATTATCAGATGGCGAATATTTATCTGATGCGCAATGACTATAAAAAGGCCGAGGAAATGTATCTGGCGACAGTCCAGCGGATAGATCCGCCGTACAAAAAGCCGGTCAATATTGAGGCCTTAATCCAGCTGGCGGCGCTTCGTTATTCCCGGAAAGATATCGCCGGGGCAAAAGGTTATTATCAGAAAGCCCTGGAGGCCGAACCAAATAATGTAGGTTTACTCAAAAATGCCGCCAAGTTTTTCAGTGAGATTGGTGACCGTCAGAAAACCATGGAACTATTACAGCGGGCGTATCAGATTGCCCCGCAGGACCCGGATCTCCAGAGAATTTTTGGCCAGGCGAAACAACCCTAAATGACCAACGAAAGAACCAACAATATCTGGTCGGTCTATCGCGCGGTTTTACTGCTAATTCCTCCGCTGATATTTTTTACTGACCTGACTCGCAACCCCTATTATGTCCAGATTGTTTTGCTACAGGCGCTGGTGGTTTTGCCTTTTCTCTATTATCTCTTTAAACTTTTTCGCCAGTCAGCAGTAGTTCTGGAAATAAAATTAACTCCCCTGGATTTACCCCTGCTTTTATTTTATCTCTGGACAATCATATCCTGGTTGATAAATCTCTCCGGGGTGTGGCCCAACGAGTACTGGCGCTGGTCGGCATATTCCGAGGGCCTGAAGCGCTTTTTGTTTAACATCAGCAATGTCCTGCTGGTTTACTATCTGGCTTTTTATTTTGTCAAAAAAGAAGAATATCACCGGGTAATCCATCTGACTTTCTGGGCTGGATTTATAGCGGCGGCTTATGGCATTTTACAGTACTTTTATATTGAACCAATCTGGCCCAGGGTTTTAAATCCTTTCGGTGGCCGGTCAGTATCCACCTTTGGCAATCCCAATTTTATGTCTTCTTATCTGATAATGTTATTGCCACTTCTGTTTATCTATTATCTGCGGGCGGAAAAATCGTCTTCGCGTCGGCTCTATTTTATAATGATGCTGACTTATCTCGGCTCGGTCATCTGTACCCTGACCCGCTCCTCCTGGCTGGGGCTGCTGGGCGAAATGGTTATAGTCGGACTGTTTTTGCCAAAAGAATTACTGGCTCGCAAAAAAAATATCTTACTTCCTCTGGCAATTGCGGCGGTTCTGATAGTTTTTTTCTGGCCCCACAATATCAATATCAGTGAGAAATATTCTTCGGCGGTGGCCAGAAGAATTCAGGAAACCACCGAGATGGTAAAAACGGTCTATGCCCCGAGTCATCAGCGACTGCTCATCTGGAGTTGTGCCTGGATGATGGTAAAGGATTTTCCGGTCTATGGTCGGGGCTGGGGGCTGTTTGAGTTGTTTTACCCGCTTTATCAGGCGCGCTGTCTTTTTCTTCCTCAGTATCGGGGTCTGCGGACCCATGCCAATAATGCCCATGACGAGATTCTGGAAATTGTTTCCCAGACCGGAATTGTCGGGCTGGGTTTATACCTTTTGTATATAGTGGTGATATTTATTGTCTGGAAAAAGTTAGTCCAGCAGAAAAATGACTGGGAACAAAATTTAGCCGTGGCTCTGGGGGCTTCGGTCTTTGGAATGTTACTGGATAATAGTGTTAATGTTTCGCTGTATTTTGCGGTGCCGGCATTTTTATACTGGTGGCATCTCGGACTTTTGATGCAGTTGGGGCAGTGGCCAAAGAAAAAAATTGTTTTAGCGAATTGGAGCCGGCTGATTATTCTGTTATTGATGATTGGGGGGATTTTACTGGTCCGGCGGTACTGGCGGAATTTTCTCGGGGAGATAAATTATTTTACCGGTTTTAAGTTATCCAAGAGCAATCAGGTCCAGTTTGCCCGCCAGTATCTGGAAAAGGCCCACCGCTACCAGCGACTGGAGGTAAACAATAACTATGAACTGGGCAATACCTATGCCCGTTTGGGTATGCTCCC
>Ga0123519_10007983_pt1 | contig 16268 bp, 17 predicted proteins | sample YelNatPaOPRAMG02_FD_87396 | JGI IMG/M metagenome (GOLD analysis project Ga0123519, IMG submission 87396) | Hot spring microbial communities from Yellowstone National Park - Yellowstone National Park OP-RAMG-02 (version 2) | ecosystem: Environmental > Aquatic > Thermal springs > Hot (42-90C) ...
AAGGAAGTTTAGTGGTCACGGCGCGCCCTCCGAATCGGAGGGTGAGATGGCAGTTCGACTCTGCCCCTCGGCACATGATTTATTTTGTTTATGTGTTGATTTCCTTAAAGGATAAGAAGTTTTATATTGGAACGGATATCTAAATTTAAATAATATAATGCGGCGGTAGTTCAGTGGTAGAATGTCTCCTTGCCAAGGAGAAGGTCGTGGGTTCAAATCCCATCCGCCGCTCATTTATTATGAAAAAAATCTATCCGGTTAGTATTGGAGTAATTAAAAAAGATAACAAATACCTTTTAACCAAGCGCCAATCTCCAAAAAAAGAATGGAATAAATGGCAGTTTCCAGGGGGAGGATTAGAGTTTTTTGAGACTTTAGAAGATGCGGTAAAAAGAGAGATAAAAGAGGAAACAGGCGTAGAAATTTTAAAATTAAAATTTATCCCCAAAGTTTTTGAGATTATTCGTCCCAAAGATAATTGGCATGGCCTTTTGTTTGTTTTTCTTTGTTTTCCAAAAGAAAATAATTTTTCTGTTAGAATAAATAGCGAAGCTTCAGAATACGGATGGTTTAGTTTCCACGAAATTTTAAAACTGGATTCTCTTTTGGGGACAAAAGAGATTGCTTCTTTTATTGAAGAAAATGGCTTTTAAAGATTTTTAATATTTTTTCAAACGCCTCTTTATCAGCTTTATAAGTTAAAGTTTTTTTTACCTCATCTTCCGAAACAAATTTAGCATCACTTACTTCCCAATCATGATTTTTTGGATCACCTGACACATATTCCATCAGATAATAATAAACAGTTTTTTTAACAAGTATCCTCTCTCCATCTTTTCCGCCATGAGGTGAATTTTGCCATTGATACATATAAGAAACTTTAACCGGCCTATCATCAATAATTTTTGCCTTTACTCCACCCTCTTCTTCAACTTCTCTCAATGCTGCCTCTTTCATTGACTCATTGGAGTTTTTATCACCAATTAATCCCTTAGGAAAAATCCAGCCCTTATGCTGCGAATGCTGACAGATGAGCCAAAGCACATTTAAATTTTTTTTTGATGTTTTTACATTTTGCGTTTTTTCCCGTTTATAAACAATGCCACCGGCAGAAACTTCATTTTTGAATTTCATCTTTAATTTTTGACTTTAACTTTTATAATAATCTCCACCCATCTTATATTCAAAGATAGGCTTTTTGATTGGTCCCAAAAATAATTGATGAAAAATAGCTTTTAATGATTTATATAAACTCAATATCAAGCCTTCTTTTTCAAAACGGCGGGTAGAAACATAAAGGATAGGCGTTGAAAAAACGGCAAATTTTGCCCCAATTTTTACCAAACGCTGAATTAAATCAAAATCTTCACCAAAAACAATTTCTGTATTAAAACCACCAACTTTCTTAAAAAAATTTTTTTTAACGATGATACAAGGACCATTGGCAGCTGGTTTAATTTTTTGGAATAAAGTCATTGAAATATTCATTAATGTAAAAATGAACTTTCCTTTAATCCCTTTTTCTGCCCTATTCCAAACAGTTAATGCATCTAAATTATAAAGATTGGCTTTTTTATTAATCTCGTCCAAAAATTTTTTTTCTATTTTAATATCGGCGTCAAAAAAAATCAAAAACTCATTTTTTGCTAAACTTGCGCCATAGTTTCTAGCCAGACTAACATTTTTAAATCTCTTTTGGATAAAGGTTAATTTTTCAATGCGATTTTTAAAAGATAAAGCAATTAATTTCGTTTTATCTTTAGAAAAACAATCGGCGATAATTACCTCAAAATTTTTATATGACTGCATTGCAATTGATTGCAGAAGCAAAGATAAATTTTCTTCTTCATTTAAAGAGGGAATAATAATTGAAAAAGAAAAATTTTTCATTTAGCGGAGGGTAGAGGATTCGAACCTCTGAGGGCTTTCGCCCACAGGTTTTCAAGACCTGCGCCATAAACCGCTCGGCCAACCCTCCAAGTTGTTAATTGGCCATTAACTTTCAGGAATAAAACTTTCCAATTTTTTCAAAAAACTGCTTATTAATTACCTCTAACTTCACCTTATACACATCTATGATCGCTTATTGCTAAAATTGAGGTGCAAGGGGGAATCGAACCCCCGCATAGCTGTTTTGCAGACAGCCGCGTTTCCACTTCGCCATTGCACCATCTTTGGGGTGACTGACGGGATTTGAACCCGCAACATTCTGCTCCACAGGCAGATGCTCTACCAAGTTGAGCTACAGTCACCAATATATTTATAATTATACCGCGTTTTAATCAACTTTAAGATTTAATTGATTTTTAGTTAAAGATGTATTTTTCAAAAAAATTTACTAAAATATCTTTAATGAAATTAATCATTCCTGCTATTTTAAGCAATAATTTAACTGATTTTGAAGAAAAATTAAAAAAAGTTAATGACCTTTCTTCTTGGCTTCAAATTGATATCGCTGATAATCACTTTGTCCCCAATCAAACTCTTTTTCCCCGCGCTTTTAAAAATATAAAAATTGAAAAAAATTTAGAGATTCACTTAATGACGTTTAATCCAGAAAAATACTTTCTTGATTGTCAAAAAATTGACGCCAAAAGAGTAATCTTTCATCTGGAAGCGGTTGATGATCCTTTAAAAATTTTAACTGGGCAAAAAAATTATTCTTTTCAATTAGGTTTAGCTATCAATCCCAAAACTCCTTTAGAAAAGGTTGTTCCTTATCTTAATTATTTTAACTTCTTGCTTTTTTTGGGGGTTGAACCTGGCTTTCAAGGTCAATGTTTTCAATCAAAGACTCTGGATAAAATTGAAAAAATAAAAAAAAATAGGTCAGAAATTATAGTTGAAGTTGACGGTGGTATTAATGAAAATAATATTGAGGCGATAAGCGCTGCTGGAGCAGATATCTTTGTTGTAGGTAGTGCTCTTTTGAAGGCCAAAAACCCAAAAAAAATTTTTAATCAATTGATGGCTAAAATTTCTAAAAAAAAGGTTTAGTTTCTTACTACTTTAAATTTTTCTTTAGCTATTTGATATTTTTTTATTAAAAAATCATTTCTTTTATTGCGGCGAAGAAAAATAATATTATAATCATCGGCAAAAACTGGGACAAAATCTTGATTTTCTATCATATTAACTAAAAAATTTTGCCCCCATGAAGTATAATCACGATGGGAAAAAATAATAACATTAAATTGATATTTTTGCAGAAGTTTTTCCCAACTTTTTAAATCAGACTGGGACTTTTTATAAATTTTTTCAAAAAAATCAATTTGATAAGCTTCGGGTCGATTATCAACAAAAACTTTTTCTTTTGGAAAAAAATGAAAAATTAGATAACCACCAATATCATAATTATTGAAAATTGGTCCTTTTATTTTGTTTTGTTTTAAAAAATCAGCCGCTTGATTAACGCCAGGTAACAAACCTAAACCAAATAAACTTCGTTTTTGATAAAAATCTAAAGATAAATTAAAAATCATCCAAAAAAGAAAAAATCCCACCAAAGAAAAAATATAAATTGTTTCCTCTTTACCCATTTTTCTTGACAAATTAAAATTTTTAGCTAAAACAGGTAAGGCAAAAAAAGCAAAAATTGGGAAATGACGGATACCAAAAAAAGCCATAAAGCCGGTGATTACTACGGGTAAAAAATAAAAAAAAGAAGTTATTTTTTTTTCAAAAACAAAAGATAAAATATAAGAAATTATCAAAACCACTACCACGAGTTTAAAGTGAAACAGGGGAAGAGTTTTACCAAATCCTAAATTCTGTAAAAAAAGAACTCCCTGGTTTTCTACAATTAAATATCCATAATTTTTAAAGATTTGAAACGGAAAAAGTGCCCCTTGAATTCCATGCGGGTTAATCAAGGAGAAAATAATCGTAAGTGATGTTATTTTTAATAAAAATAAGAATTGATTAGATTTTTTAAAAATTAATTTAATTAATTCATCAAATAAAAAAGCGGCTAAAATCAAATATCCAAAAATAAATCCAATGTGAAGGTTAATCCAAAAAATTATTAAAATCGGCAAAAGAAAAAGCCAATTTTTATCTAATTCATTTTTTCTAACCAAAACTGCCAAAAAAAGAAAAACGCTGACAAAAAAGTAGGTAAAGCCTTCTGGCCTTATCTCGGTTCGAAAAACAACCAAAGGTAAAAGAAATAAACCAAAAAAACCAGCTAAAAACCAATTGCTCTCTTTTTTGGCAATAATTAATAAAATCAACCAAGTAATAATCCCTAACCAAGTATAAAAAATTGACAAGCCATAAAAATTAAAATTTTTATAGATTAGATAAAAAATAACACCAGTTAACCAATGATGATTAACAAAAGGTTGATTGGGTAAAGTATAGGAATAAAAATTGGTGGTTAAGACCTTAGCGGTAATACCTTCTTTTAAAATAATTTCACCATTTTTAAGATGTCGCCCCAAATCGGCGGTGGTTAAATCAATTTTTTTAGTATATAAAAGAATAAAGAAAAAAAGATTAAGAAAGATAATAAATGTAGAAACAAATTTTTTCATTGATTAAATTTTATTTAATCAAAGATTCTAATACAAGTTTTTAAAAAAAAGATATTAGTGAATTTTTACTAACTTTTTTGATAGTTTTTTAAAGTTAATCTTCGTACCTATCTGGTATCGGAATAATAGTGATAAAATATTAATATGAAAAGGTGGCAGGTTTTTGATAAAGAAAATATTGCTGATATTAAATTAGCAGTTTTTGGGAGGACAAAAAAAGAATTACTTCAAAATTTAATTCAAGCTTTTACTGAAACTGTATCGGCAATTAAAAAAGTGAATAAAAAAGAAGTAATTAAAGATTTAAAGGTTAAAGGAGAAAATTTTCCCGAAGTTGTTTTCAATTTCATCGAAAAATTAATTTTTTTAAAAGATGCTAAATTTTTTTTAGCAAAAGATGGAATTTTTAAATTTAAAAACAGCGAATTAACTTTTTCTCTTTTGGGACAAACAATAACTAAAGATTTACCAATAAAAACTGATATTAAAGCATTAGCTAAACACAAGTTTCAGGTAAAGAAAGAAAAAAATTATTATAAAGTTTCTTTGGTTTTTGATATATGAAAATTAATAATTTCGAACTGGAAAAAAAAGAGGCGGCACAATGGCTTTTAAAAAACGATTATTCTGGTGAAAAAATTTATATTTTTGCCCTTGAAAATTTATTACAGCAGATGGAAGAGGAAGTTTTTATCCAAGCTAGAAATGTCGCTTTGTTACCTGGATTGGCCGGACCAGTTTATCTTATGCCCGATGCCCATTCAGGTTACGGTGCACCGATTGGCACTGTTTTTGCAATGAAAGAGAAAGAAGGTTATATTGCTCCAGGTGCCGTAGGATACGATATTAATTGTGGTATGCGCTTAATTTTAACCCATCTAACTTTTGCGGAAGTTTCGCCTTTTTTAGAAAAGTTGGTTAATCTTCTTTTTGAATATATACCGGCTGGATTGGGGCGACGTGGTTTTTTAAAAATTAATAAAAATGAACTCAAAAAAATAGCTGAGGAAGGGGTTAACTATCTTATTAAGGAAAAAGGGATAGGCTGGGAAGAAGATATAGAAAAAATTGAAGAAAAAGGGAAAATTTTGGGAGCGGACTTTTCTTGTGTTTCTTGCGAGGCAATTGAGCGAGGGATAAGCCAATTGGCTACTTTAGGCTCTGGCAATCACTATTTGGAAGTGCAAAAAGTTGAAAAAATTTTTGATGAAAAATGGGCTAAAAAATTAGGTATTTTTGCCAATCAAATTACAATCATGATTCATTGCGGTTCTCGTGGCTTTGGTCACCAAATTTGTAGTGACTATTTAAGAATTTTTGAGAAGCATCTGGATGATTATAAAGTAAAAATAAACGATCGCCAATTAGCTTGTCTACCAATTGACTCAACTTATGGCCAAAATTATCTTAAAGCGATGGCTTGCGCCGCTAATTTTGCTTTTGTTAACCGAGAAGCAATCACTTATCAAATAAGAAAAGTTTTTGAAAAAATTTTTACCAAAAATATTTCTACTTTAGGACTAAATTTAGTTTATGATGTAGCTCATAATATCGCCAAAAAAGAAGTATATAAAGGAAAAAAAGTTTTAATTCATCGCAAAGGAGCCACCCGCAGTTATCCCGATCAGCCAGTGATTATTGGCGGTTCGATGGAGACTGGCAGCTATTTACTATTGGGAACAAAAGAGGCGCTTGAAAAATCTTATGGCTCAACCGCCCATGGATCAGGCCGGACTATGTCTCGCGCTAAAGCAAAAAGGATGATTCAAGGGCAAAAACTTTGGCAAAAGATGAAAAAAGAAGGAATTTATGTCAAATCTGCTTCTTTTTCTGGATTGGCTGAGGAGGCTGGTTTTGCCTACAAAAATATCTCTGATGTGGTAAAATCAATCAATCAAGCTGGTTTATCAAAACCAATTGCTTATTTTAAGCCAATTGGCAATATCAAAGGATAAGTTACTTTTTTAATATTTTTATGTTTAATAGTCCAACTTACGGCCAAATTGATTTAAACTCTTTAAAAAAAATTGTTTCCTCCTTTATGGCATCAGATAAAAAAGCTTGTTATGAAATTATTGTTGGCACTGACTCGCAAAAAATTGCTCCAGCAAAATATGATTTCGTCTCAGCTTTAATCATCCATAAAGTTGGTTTTGGCGGTATTTATTTCTGGAAAAGGGAAATTATTACAAAAAAAATTAGTTTAAAAGAACGCATTTATCAGGAAGCTATTATGTCTTTACAAACATCGGAAAATTTTGTCGATTTTTTCAAAACCAACGGCATTTCCAGATATAATATTCAAATCCATGTCGATATTGGTAAAAATGGCCAAACCCGTGATTTGATTAATGAGGTGGTAGCTATGATAAGAAATAATGGTTACGAAGCAAAAATTAAACCTGAATCTTATGGAGCCTCAAAAATTGCTGATAGATATACTTAAAAATATTTTTTAAGTTAAAAATTCTTTAATATTGCTCTCATCAATAATGAATGTTTCTCCCTCACCATTTACTATTTTATAAGCAATTCTTCTTACTATCCCTTCAATTGTTCTTTCTAAACTTCTTATGCCTGGGTCATAACCAAAAGGCCGAGTAATTGTATGCCATAAAGAGTCATTAATTTTTAAATTCGTTTCCGTTAAACCGGCTTCTTTTAAATATTTAGGTAAGATATAATCTTTGGCAATATGAATTTTTTCCTCATCAGTGTATGAAGGCATTTGAACTACTTCCAACCGATCCATCACTGCGGTTGAAATATTGTTTGTGTTATTGGCAGTGGCAATAAATAAAACTTGAGAAAGGTCAAAAGGATAATCAATATAATAATCAACAAAATTAGCATTTTGTTCAGGATCCAAAAGTTCAATTAAAACTCCCATTACCGCTGCTCGTGCTTCTGGAGTTATTCTATCTAATTCATCAAGTAATATTACTGGGTTTTTTGTTCCGACTCGTCTTAAGGCTTTAATAATCATCCCAGGTTCTGCCTCAGGAAAACTTTTAGCTTGTCCACGCAAGTCTAATGCAGAAGATAACCCGCCAAAAGGAATGCGGATAAATTTTCTTCCTAGAGCTTCAGCAATAGAGCTGGCTATTGTCGTTTTACCTGTCCCAACCAACCCTACAAAAAAAAGACATGGAGCATGAAAATTTTCTTGATGAAGTTTTTGTTTTTGTAAAATTAAAACGGAAAGATATTCTAAAATTCTTTGTTTAATTTTTTGTAAACCATAATGATTTTTATCAAGTATCGTTTTAACCCTTTTAATATCAAAATTATCCTCGGTTTTTCTATTCCAAGGAAGATTAATTATCCAATCAATATACTTAACCATCATATCCCATTGGGATAAGCCTCCGCTATATTTTAAACTAAGTTGAATTCGGTTAATATAAACGCTCACTTTTTCTTTTAAATTAGCAGGCGTATCACTACTTTGCAAAGCGATTTTTAATTTTTCTATTTCTGACAATAAATTTTGATTATCCATTTGATTAGCAGATAAAATATCCACTTGACAAAAATTTATTTTTTTTGTAATATAAAAAATTAGTTCTTTTAAAATTATATTACAAGTTTTTTTCAAAAAAATCTATGGCAAAACAAAAAGTTAATATAAAACCGCTTTTTGATTACGTATTAGTTAAACCCTTGCAAACCGAGGAAAAAACTCCTTCAGGTATTGTTTTACCTGATACTGCCAAAGAAAAACCACAAATGGGTGAGGTAATGGCGATTGGGCCAGGCAATTTTAATGAGGAAGGAAAAAGATTACCGATGGAAATTAAAGTTGGCCAAAAAGTTTTATATAAAAAATGGGGTGGTAATGAAATTAAAGTGGGGATGGAAGAATGGCTACTTTTGGAACAAAAAGATATTATGGCTGTGATTGAATAATTTATTATAAGTTTTTATTTTAAAAACTATGGCAAAACAAATTGTTTTTTCCGAAGAAGCAAGACAAAAACTTGCTCGTGGTATTAATATTTTAGCTAAAACTGTCGTTACTACCTTAGGTCCCCGTGGTCGCAATGTTGCTTTAGATAGAAAATGGGGAGCACCTAATGTTGTCCATGATGGTGTCTCGGTAGCAAAAGAAATTGAGCTTGAGGATCCTTTTGAAAATATGGGGGCCCAATTGGCTAAAGAGGCAGCTTCCAAAACTAATGATATCGCCGGGGACGGGACCACTACTTCAACTTTATTAACACAAGCGATGGTTAATGAGGGATTAAAAAATATTACTGCCGGCGCTAATCCAATGGTTCTTAAAAAAGGAATTGATGAGGCGGTGGCGGCGGTGGTTGAACAAGTAAATAAGATGGCTAAAAAAGTTTCCATCAATAATAAAGAAGAAATCACTCAAGTCGCTACTATCTCTGCGGCTGACCCACAAATTGGACAAAAAATTGCCGAGGCTTTACAAAAAGTGGGAAAAGATGGTGTTGTGACAGTTGAGGAAGGTAAGGGACTGCAGATGGAGATTGATTATAAAGAAGGGATGGAGTTTGATCGTGGCTTTGCTTCTCCTTATTTTGCCACCGATCCTGACAAGATGATTGCTGAAGTGGAGGATGCTTATATTTTAATCACTGATAAAAAAATCTCGGCCATCTCTGACCTTTTACCATTTTTGGAAAAATTTGTTAAAGTCTCAAAAAATTTAGTCATTATAGCCGATGAGGTTGAAGGAGAAGCTTTAGCCACTTTGGTAGTTAATAAATTAAGAGGGACATTTAATGCTTTAGTGGTAAAAGCTCCTGGGTTTGGTGATCGAAGGAAGGCGATGCTTGAAGATATAGCTATTTTAACTGGTGGGACAGTCATTTCTGAGGATTTAGGAAAAAAATTGGAAAATGTTGAGGTTGACGATTGTGGTCGAGCTGATAAAGTTTGGGCCGATAAGGAAAATTGTCGGATAATTGGCGGTAAAGGTGATTTAGCTAAAATTAAAGCCCGTATCGCGCAAATCCGTCGAGAAATTGAAGAAACCACCTCTGAATTTGATAAAGAAAAACTGCAAGAAAGATTAGCCAAATTATCCGGCGGAGTAGCCGTTATCAATGTTGGCGCCGCCACTGAAGTAGAGATGAAAGAAAAAAAAGAACGGGTAAACGATGCCGTGTCTGCTACTAAAGCGGCGCTTGAGGAAGGGATTGTTGCCGGCGGTGGAGTAACATTGCTTCAAGCGCGTAAAGTCCTTGCCACATTGAAGAAAAAAGTGGAATTTGATGAAGAAAGAACTGGAATTGACATCGTTTATAAAGCTTTGGCTGAACCGGTAAAAATGATTGCCAAAAATAGTGGCTTTGATGCCGGATATGTGATGAAAACAATTGAGGAAGCAAAAGATAATGATTTTGGTTTCGATGCTTTAAATTTAGAATTTGGTTCAATGTTTAAAAAAGGGATCATTGATCCAGCCAAAGTCGTTCGCATTGCTTTAGAAAATGCAGCCTCGGTGGCAACGATGGTTCTAACCACCGAAGCTTTAGTTACAGACATCCCTGAGAAAAAAGAGCAAACTTCATCCACGCCACCGGTTCCTGAATACTAAAAATCAATAGATTTTAAGTCTTTCTTTTAAAAACCCTCCTTTTAGGGAGGGTTTTTAATATAAAATATTCTTTTATGAATATCGTTATCTTAGGCAATATTTGTATTGACAAAAATTTTACCGAAAAAACTTCCTATTTATCGGTTGGTAGTCCTTGTTTTTTTATTACAAAAATTTTTCAGAAAAAATTTAATTTATCAACTACCATTATTAGCTCTTATGGCAAAGATTTTAAGGAGTTTATTAAGAAACATGGTCTAACCATTTACCCCAAAAAGCCAACCAATAATTTAACTTTAATTTATCACAATAAAATCATTAATAAAAAAAGATACCAAGAGGTATTTAATCAAAGAACCGCCCAATTCTTAATTCCGTTAAATTTTGCCGTCAAAAATATTTTAAAAAAAACTGATATTTTCTTTTTTGCCCCTTTAACCCCTTTTTATAAAAAAGATTATGTAAAGGCAGTCCTGAATAATGTTAAAAAACGGGCTTTAAAAATTTTTTTACCCCAAGGTTATTTTAGAAAATTTATTCATCATAAAGTTAAGGAAAGAAATTTTTATGAAAAAAGCCTTCTTTCTTTTTTTGATTTTGTCATTGTCTCTCACCAAGACCATAAAAACATGCTTTATTTAGCAAAAAATTGGGCAAAAAAGACTCAAATTATTGTCACGCTTGAAGAAAAAGGAGCAATTTATTTTTATAAAGATATCGCCATTAATGAACCAGTGAAAGTAGTGAAACCCGAAGAAATTATTGATTCGGTAGGCGCCGGGGACATCTTTGCGGCTGCTTTCGCTTATAAATTTTATCAAAATAAAGATATTAAATCATCGCTTAAATTTGCCAATAGAATCGCTCGGGAAAGCCTTTTTTACTGCGCAAAAGAGTTATAAAAAAAACACTAAAAAGGATAAAAATATCCGATAAATTCCAAAAACAATCAAATCTTTTTTCTTTAGGTAATTTATCAACCACTTTACCGAAAAAGAAGCAAATACAAAAGAAATCAAAAAACCAGACAATAAATTGTAAATATTATTATGATTATTAATTAAAATATCTCTTGACTTATAAAAATCATAAAATGAAGCGGCTAAAATGGTTGGAATAGCTAATAAAAATGAATAAATGGCCGCCTCTTCTCTTTTATAACCTAAAATTATCATTGTGATAATTACTGCGCCAGCCCGAGAAACACCAGGGATGATCGCTAAAGATTGGCTCAATCCAATAATAATCGCCTCTTTAACATTCATCTCTTTCATCTCTTTTTTTAGACTCCTTTTTTTTATAAAAAACTCAATCAATATAAAAAATAAACCAACCGTCAGTAAAGAAAAACCAATTAAAAATAACGAGTCAAAAAAAATATTTTTGATAATTTTATAAAGGATAAAGCCGGTCAACGCCGTTGGTAAAAAAGAAAGAAATAAAGATTTAATTATCAAAAAATTCTTTTTTAAATAAGAAAAATGTATAAAAATTACTGCCGAAATTGCTCCCGACTGAATAAAAACCTCAAAAAGTTTTTGAAAATCAGTCGGGGGAATATTTAAAATTTTTGAGGTAATAATTAAGTGAGCAGTTGAAGAAATGGGCAAAAATTCAGTCAAACCCTCAACCGCACTTAAAATAATTATATTTAATAAATTCATAAAATAAATTATAATACTTACTTACTAATACTTAATACTAAAATGCGTATTGCTTTAGTCCATGATCAACTTTCTGAATTTGGTGGATCAGAAAGAGTTTTGGTTGCTTTAAAAAAAATTTTTCCACCAGCCGATGTTTTTACTTTAGTTTATAATCCAGAAAAACTTGGTCCGCATAAGGATATTGTCAAAAAATGGAAAATCAAAACTTCTTGGTTTGATAAAATTCCAATTATAAGAAATTTCTATTCGCCTTTTCGCTTTTTAACCCCTTTAATTTGGGAAAGCTTTGATTTTTCAAAATATGATTTAGTTATTTCTTCATCTGGCTCTTGGATGTCAAAAGGAATAAAAACAAAAAAACCAACCATCCATATCGCCTACATCCATCATCCACCCCGTTATCTATATGGCTATGAAACCGCGATTGAATGGAAAAAATATTTGCCAGTTAAAATTTATGCCTATATCGTTAACCATTTTTTACGAATCTGGGACTTTTATTCATCTAAAAGACCAGATTATCTTATCGCTAACTCAAAAGAGACTCAATCTCGAATCAGACGCTTTTATCAACGTGATTCTGTTGTTATTTATCCACCTGTTAATATCCCCCAACTAGTTTCAACTAGTTACAACCAATTTAAACCAACTTCAACCAATTACTATCTAACAGTTTCCCGCCTTGCTAAAGCCAAACATATTGATGTTTTAATAAAAACCGCTAACAAAATGAAGTTTAATCTCAAAATAATTGGTACCGGTCGCGATGAAAAATATTTAAAATCAATTGCCGGAAAAACGGTTGAATTTTTAGGTAATTTACCTGATGAAAAATTAAAGGAAGTTTACTTTTTCGCTAAAGCTTTTCTTTTTGCTTCCCGTGATGAAGAATTTGGCATTGCTGCGGTTGAAGCGATGGGTCATGGCTTGCCGGTTATTGCTTATAACTCAGGCGGTTTGCCTGAATATGTCAAAGATGGTATTAATGGCTATCTTTTTAATCAATTAAATGAAGAAAGTATAATTGCTGCCATCAAAAAATTAGAACAACTTCCCGCTAACCAATATCAAAAGATGAAAAAAGAAGCAAGAAAGGTGGCAGAAAAATTTAGCTTTGATAATTTTAAAAAAAATTTTTTGGCTTTTTTAAAGCAGAATAAAATTATATAATTATCCCTATGATCGAAAAATTTTTAAATTTTATCATTCATCTTGATAAATATCTTCCCCAACTGGCCAATCAATATGGTCCAATCACTTATTTTATCCTTTTTTTAATTATTTTTCTGGAAACTGGTTTAGTTTTTACTCCTTTTTTACCAGGTGATTCACTTCTTTTTATCACTGGAACTTTAGCCTCGACTAATTTTTTAAATATTTTTTTTGTTTTATTAATTCTTTCTTTAGCAGCAATTTTAGGTGATAGTTCCAATTATTGGATCGGAAGAACTTTTGGCAAACAATTGGTTAAAAAAGCCGATGGTAAATTCTTAAAAAAAGAACATCTAATAAGAACTCATCTTTTTTTTGAAAAACATGGGGGGAAAACAATCATTTTAGCCAGATTCGTCCCAATCGTTCGCACTTTTGCTCCGTTTGTCGCTGGTGTTTCCAAAATGAGTTATCGTTGGTTTCTGACGTTTAATGTTTTAGGTGGGATTTTATGGGTTTTTATTTTTGTCAATTTAGGCTATTTTTTTGGTAATTTACCCATTGTCAAAAATAATTTTCATCTTTCCGTTGGAATTATTATTTTTCTCTCTTTAATCCCAATGATGATTGAATGGATCAATCACAAAAGAAAACCTAAAATAAAAGAAAAGATTGACTTTAAAAAGTTAGAAAAAATATTAGCGCAATAAAAAATGCCAGAATTACCTGAGGTTGAAACATTAAAAAGACAACTTGAAAAAAAAATAATCGGAAAAAGAATTACCGATATTGAAATTCTATCCAAAAAAAATTTTATCGGAAAAAGCGAAGATTTGGTGGGAAGAAAAATTGAAGAAGTAATGCGGTTTGGAAAAGTTTTGGCCATAAAACTTGAAAAAAAACCGAAAGAAAAAGAGGATATTTTTTTAAACATCCATCTTAAATTAACTGGTGAAATCCTTTATGCCAAAGATGCTAAAGATGCGATTTTTCCTGAAACTATCCCTTTTACCAAAACCAATCGGATGCCTGGCTCAACTACAAGGGTGATTATAAAATTTAGCGATGGAGATGCCCTTTTTTTTAATGATCTTCGAAAATTTGGTTGGATAAAGATTGATAAAAAACCAATAATTCCCAAAGGTATTGATGTTTTATCTTCCAACTTTACTCTTTCATATTTTGCTAACTTAATCAAAAAATCTAATCAACCAATCAAAATTCTTCTTATGGATCAAAAAAAAATTACCGGCATTGGCAACATTTACGCCAACGATGCTTTATTTTTAGCCAAAATTCACCCAAAGAGAAAAGCTAAAAGCTTAAAAGATGATGAAATAAAGCGCTTATTTGAATCAGTAAAAAAAATTATTGAACAAGCTATCAATCACGGTGGATCATCTGGCGCTGATGAAGCCTTTATTCAAATTGATGGGAAAAAAGGTACTCATCAGCGTTTCTTTTTGGTTTACCAAAAAGAAAATCAACCTTGCCCGGTATGTAAAACTCCGATTGAGCGGATAAAACAAGGGGGCAGAAGTTCTTTTTTTTGCCCAAATTGCCAAAAATAGATTATATTTTTTTACTTTTTTGCTTTTAACTAATTTTATTACTCATACCTTATCGCCTCAATTGGTGAAAGTTTTGCCGCTTTTCTTGCCGGGAAAACGCCAAAAAAAACACCGATGGCTGAAGAGACAGTTAAGGCTAAAATTATAGAAAAAGCATCAATTGATGCAGGAAAAAATATGCGAACGAAAAAAATGACAATAAAAGAGATAATTAATCCAATTAAACCACCGATTAAAGATAATAAAACTGACTCGGCTAAAAATTGAAGTAGAATATCTTTTTCTAAAGCCCCTAATGCTCGCCTTATTCCAATCTCTCGTGTCCTTTCTGTCACCGAAACATACATAATATTCATAATCCCTATCCCACCAACAATTAAAGAAATTGCCCCAATTCCCACTAAAGCTAAGTTTAAAACGGAAAAAATCGACTGAATGGTCGACAAAATTTCTTTGGAATCAGCCACCGAGAAATCATCCTCTTTATAACGTTTAAGCATTATTTTTTTAATCTGGTTTTTCAAATCTTCGATACTATTTTCTGATTGTGCTTTAAGTAAAAAGGTATTAAAATCTTTTTTTCCAGTGATATTAAAAATTGTCTGAAAAGGGACATAAACAAAAGTATCAAGATTTGGCCCGCCAAATCCACCCCCTTTTGCCTGCAATACTCCAATTACCTTAAATGTTTGATCTTCTATCCGTATTTTTTGATTTAAAGCTAAATCTTCTTGACCAAAAAGTTTTTTTGCAATTTCTGGTCCTAAAACAGCAACTTTTGCCCTCTTTTCTCCATCGCTTTTTTTAAGAACTTCACCAATTTGAGGATTTAAATTGCGCGTCATAAAAATTTCTTCGGTTGTTCCATATAAACTACCGGTTTCTTCTTTTCCCTGTGCCTTTATTATCGATGATTTTTGAAAAATCGGAACAACTGCTTGAGCATATTTAGCTTTTTTTAAATTTAAATAATCGCGCTCATCAAAACTTACGGATGAGCGAAGTGAAGAAAAACCACCGCTGCGATTAAATACCTGACCGGGTAAAACAAAAACTAAATTGGTGCCCAAATTATTGAATTGCTGGGCAATATAATTTTTTAAGCCCAAACCAAAAGCTAAAAGCAAAACCACTGAAGCAACCCCAATAACAATTCCTAATGTGGTTAAAAAAGCCCGAATTTTATTTTTTAATAAATCAAAAAAAGCTGATTTAATAACAAAAAAAATGTAGTATTTCATATGATTTCTCCATCTTTTATTTGAATTATTTTTTTTGCCCGCTTGGCAATAGATAAATCATGGGTGACAATAATTACTGTCCTTTTTTCCTCTTTATTCAATCGCTCAAGTAAAGAAAGGATTATCTCACCGTTTTTACTATCTAAATTACCGGTTGGTTCATCGGCTAAAATTATCGGCGGATCCATAATCAACGCCCGAGCGATCGCTACTCGTTGTTGTTGACCGCCTGATAGTTTATTAGGATAGGTATTCTCTTTTCCTCCGATATTAAATTTTTTGATAAGCTCAAGTGCTCTTTTTTTAGGATCAAAATTAATTTTTTCTCGACAATAAATGGAGGGGACTAAAATGTTTTCTAAAACCGTCAATTTATTGATTAAATTGAATTGTTGAAAAACAAATCCAACCGTCTGATTTCTTATTTTTGACGTCTCTTCATCAGAAAGTTTTGACACTTCTTTTTCATTAATAAAAATTTTTCCAGAAGTAGGCTTATCCAAAAGCCCAATAATATGCATCAAGGTTGACTT
>Ga0123519_10007984_pt1 | contig 16268 bp, 11 predicted proteins | sample YelNatPaOPRAMG02_FD_87396 | JGI IMG/M metagenome (GOLD analysis project Ga0123519, IMG submission 87396) | Hot spring microbial communities from Yellowstone National Park - Yellowstone National Park OP-RAMG-02 (version 2) | ecosystem: Environmental > Aquatic > Thermal springs > Hot (42-90C) ...
CAGGACTCGGTACCCGCTCTCTCGCAGTTGACGGATGGTTTGCGGTCTATTCGTCTGAGATATATTCGATCTTAGCTCGTTCATATGCGGTGCCCTCTGAGCGCTTCGTGAGATAGCGATAGCTAACGATAGACTGGAGATGAAGGGTATAAAGGGTGCTTCTCCGTCAGCGAATCGTTGTAAGGTTGGACGACAACGACGGCGCTGAGCCCTCGGAGGGCGAGAGCCCAGGTCTCAGGGGGCCAAGCTGGGGAGAATGGCCCGGGCGGCAACCATGGGTAGAGAGGCGGAGCAGGCGGAGATACCACCTGCTTACCTAATTATACTACGGATGGGAAGAGCCAAACCTGGGTTTGAGCGCCGGCAGGACTCGGTTTGTCCACGCTCGTTGTCCGGCGCCCGCGCGTCTAGCCTAATCAAGTCGACAGAGCGGGCACCGAGAGTCCCAAGTCGGGGGGCGACTGGGACAGAAGCGCGTAACTCACTCTCCCCCATCCTCTCCTGCCCCTTCTTCATTCTGTTTCTGTTTGGACTCTGCCTGGCCGGCGCTCAGGTACTCGGCCAGCACCGCCTTGGCGTGGGCCAGGTCGGTGGAGCGCACGCGCAACTCGAACGGCCGCCAAACCGAGGCCCCGAAGGCCCCCTGCCCAGCCCCTAGCGGCACCAGCACGCTGGGGATGCCCTCGCCCTTGAGCAGGTCGGCCACCATCAAGGCTTCGGTTTCACTGTTGAAAGACTCCAGCTTGACTTCTTGCTTCTTACCCTTGGCCACGATGCCCCCTACGCCCAGGTACTGCGGATGTGCAAAGACGAACCGGTTTTTCCTGACGCCCTGCCCTCACCCCAGCCTTCTCGTTTCAAGTGAGGCGAAGGGCGACGGCACCAGACAGACGACTGGGAGCTGCCTCCATCTCTCTCTGCGAGAGAGGGCGCTAGCGTACAGCCGCTCATCTTCCTCTCTCGCCCAACCCCAGCACCTCGCGGGCATAAAACACGCTCTCCTCGAAGTGGAGGCGCTGCTGCTCTACCAGCTTTCGGCCCTGCTCATCGCTACCTGGCCAGCCGGTTCGGCTGGGAAGCAACAACTGTTCCAAGGGCCGGGCCTGGCCCCGTTCGGCCAAAGCCAGGAAACGCACGAAGTCGCGCGCCAGCATGTCGGGAAACATCTGCCAGAACGGGGAATCGGGGTCCCGGAACGGGATGGCGTGTGGCTCGTGGCCAGTGATGGTCTCCAGGTTGCAGGGAGCCTGCGGGCACTTCTCGCGCCAGATGGCAAAGAGGCGAAGCAGGTCCACGTCACCCTGGCCCAGCGGCACCCACTGCGCCATAGCTCCTTCGCTTGTAAGCCAGACTCGGCTATCGCGCACGTGACTGGTGACGACGTGGGGTGCCAGCACTTCTGTGGTCAGCAAGGGGTCCTCGCCAGCGTAGGTCGGGTTGCCGGTGTCGAGGCAGACGCCCACTGCATCTGGCCCGGCCTCCTCGACCAGATAGGCTAGCTCACGAGCGAGCAGGTCGACTCCGCCGTGGTTCTCTACTGCCACCTTCACCCTTAGTTCGCGAGCCAGCGGAGCTACGGCTCTGAGGGTACGGATGCCCTCTTGGATGTGCTCCTTGATCGGCACAGGGCCCCGTCGCTCTGCGTCGCTTCCCAGAAAGCAGCGCACCACCGGGGAACCAACGACAGCGGCTGCCCTCAGCATGTCGGCGAGCTGCTGCTCGCCGGAGCCATCCCGCGGCTGAAATGAGCTGGAGTAGCGGTCGAAGCTGCCCATCCCCAACTCGATCGTAAGCCCTAGCTCGTCAGCTCGCCTCTTCAGTGAGAGCAGATAACCCTCGTCCAGGGATGCCAGATCGTGGCGGCTAGAGAAGTGAACGTTGTCGAGGCCGATCTGGGCCGCGTACTCCAGGAGCTGAAACGCGTCCCAGCCCTGCCAGCGCAGGCTGTAGCTGTCGATGCCCAGTCTCACGTTTGCTCTCCTTTCGGCCCGCATGATGCAGCGAAGAGGCGGCAGCGTCAAGTCATCGTCTGGCGATCCGCCCCGGCAACCCTAATGCTATACTTTTAGTATAGACGCTGCGAGGTTTTCTATGGTGGGTAGTTGGATGAAGGGTTGGGGTCTGATCGGGCAGCGATCGATCGCTTTCAAGATAGTGGCGGCCTATGCCACACTTTCGGCGCTTTGGATCTCGTTCACAGACATAGCGGTGGGCAAGCTGGCCCCCAGCCCAAGCGCGGTCACTCTCATATCGACACTGAAGGGTTGGGGCTTCGTCGTGGTAACAGCCTGGCTGCTCTACGAGCTCATCCGCCGCACTGAGACGGCCCTCGAGGAGAAGACCCGTCAGGCAGAGACGCTGCAGCAGGAGTCGCAAGAGGAACGCGGCCGGCTGTCGGCATTGATCGACACTGCTCCTGTGGGAATATCGTTCCACTCTGCGCCTGAAGGTTGGATATTGCTGCTCAACAAGGCTGGGGAAAGCATTCTGGGGCGCGCCGCCCTTTCTAACCTTTCCCTGGCAGATCAGGCAAGCTACTACCAGATTAACCTGCCTAGTGGGGAGAGCTTTCCGGTCGAGCAGTTGCCGGCCAGCCGGTCATTGCGCGGGGAAACGTGTGTGGGGGTAGAAGCCGTTATTCGGCAGCCATCTGGGCGTGAGGCCTTCATCCTGATGAACTCGGCGCCGATCCTGAGCGGCTCTGGGCCCGTAGTGGGCGCGGTCGTAACCTACCAGGATATCACGGCTATACGGGAGCAGGAGCGGCTGCGTGACGAGTTCCTGTCGGCGGCAGCTCACGAGCTGAAGACCCCGATCACGACCATCAAGGGGTACGCTCAACTGATGCGCAGATGGACGGCGCAAGGCCACGAGCCGCGCGAGGCGCAGGCGATGGCCACTATAGATGCGCAGTGCGATCGTATTAGCCGGCGAGTTCAAGAAATGCTGGAGGCGGTGCGCTTTCGCACCTCGCCCGCAGAACTGAAGCTCGTGCGCTTCGACCTGGGGGAGCTAGCTTCAGAAGTGGCGCGCCGCTTGCAGTCCACAACGCAATCGCATCGCCTGCTGGTAGAGCAGGAGAAGCCTGTGTCGGTGGAGGCCGACCGGGAGCACATCGAAGAGGTGCTCGTTAGCCTGCTAGACAACGCCATCAAGTTCTCTCCTCAAGGCGGAACGGTAGAGATCAAGGTACGTACGCAGGCAAACGAGGCGCTGGTATCTGTTTCAGACCGTGGCGTGGGCATCGCCCCTGAGCGGCGCGATCACATCTTCGAGCCCTTCTTCGAGCCCGTGCCGGCTGGCGCTCCCGGCTATCGAGGGGTGGTTGCCCTGAGCCTCTACCTTAGCAAGCTAACTATCGAACGGCACCGGGGCCGGATCTGGTTCGAAAGTCGGGAGGGGCAGGGCTCGACGTTCCACTTCACCTTACCCCTGGCAGAAGCCAAGCCGGGCGACGGCCAAGCGGCCTAAGCGCGGGCGCCTGTGCTTAGGCCCGGCATCCCACTGAATACTTCACTCCTATTGGGCCTTCGCGGGGGTTTTCAGCCCGACGAGGCTCGCTCCCTCTGCCACAGCCACGCCCTTCGCGCGCAGGAAAGCCTCGACCCCAAGTAGAAAGTCGGTGAGATACTCTTCAGTGGCTCCTTTGCCCATCGTGCCGACGCGGAAGCCCTTGCCAGCCATCTCGCGCAGGCCTGCCCCTAGGGCCAGGCCTCGCTCCTCTCTCATGTAGGCCAGTAGCTCATCTGCGGAGAGGCCCTCCGGGGTCAGCACGGCGGTGACGGTGGGAGACGCGCATTCTTCCGGCGCCAGCAAAATGAAGCCCAGGTTGCGCAGGCCAGCGCGCACTGCGTCGCGAGCCCAGCGCAGGCGGGCAAAGTGCACCGGCAGAGTCTCTTGGAGGATGCGTCGCACGCTGGCGCGCAGAGCCATGACGTTGTTCGTGGGCATAGTAACGACGTAGGGCTGGTAGTCGTGCCAGTGTGGGTCGTAAGCCGTCTCGCGCCACATCGAAAGGTTGAAGTAGTAGCCGTGGTAGCGATCGGCCTTCTTGCGCTCGATGATCTCCCAGGCGCGGGGGCTGATGGAGATGAGGCCCAACCCCGGCGGTGCCTCCAGGCCCTTGTTAGACGTAGTAATACAGACATCGATGCCGTATTCATCTACTGGCATATCCACGCCGCTGATGGCGGAGACGCCGTCTACGAAGAGGGGAAGGTCGAACTCGTGCGCTACCGCGGCCAACTCTTTGACCGGGTTCACCACGCCGGTGGACGACTCGTTGCCAACCACAGCCACCAGGCGCACCTCAGGATGCTCGCGCAAACAAGCGCGGACGACCTCCGGATCCGCCGGTTGGCCCCATGGGAACTCGACCGTCTCCACCTTGAGGCCGTAGCCCTGGGCCACGCGCTGAAAAATGCCCGCGAACGAGCCGTTGGCGATCACCAGCAGCGTCTCGCCCGTGTAGAGCATAGATCCGAAAGTGGCGTCGATCATGCCGATGCCGGAGGACGGCCAGATGAAGAGGTCGTTCTGGGTGCGGAAGACCTGCTTGGCGAGTCCTACCACTTCCCAGTAGGTCCTGGCCCATTCGGGGCCGTAGTGGGCCCGCACCGGCTCGGCAATGGCCTCCAGAGTCTCTTCGTAGACTTCGACAGGGCCGGGGATCATCAGTCGGGGACGCGGCATTGCTTCCCACTCCTCTGCAAAAGGTATTCGCCAGGGCGCTCGCCAGGATCGAGCCCGGCAGGCACGAGCCCGCCGGGGCTGCATTATCCCGGCCAGGGCTATTCTGCCACTTTGAGGGGGAGAAAGCAAGCCAGGAGACAGTAAAATGAGACACTAAAGCGGGCTCGGAACTCTCTGGCTACGGCTAATAGGCGTACAGCCGCCCGTACGGCCTCAGCGACTGCGGGTACAGCTTGAGGAAGGGCTGGCTCACGATCGCGTCCAGGTCGAGATCGAAGCGCTGGGCGTAATCGGCCAAGAGAGCGCGAAGGCCGGCAAACTCTTCGGGCGAGGGCTCCTCGACGCCGACCTCGCGACCTAGCTGCCGCTTATCGATGTGCCCGCGGATGTAAATGAGGCCGCCGTGCATGCCGGTGCCCAGCGCCTCCGCCTGGTGGCCCCGACCCTCTAGGTCGAGGAGGACCAGGGTGCCGCCGGCCATGTACTCGCCCACGAAGTGCTGGGCGCTGCCACCGACGACGATGACCGGTTTCTGGTCGCCGTACTCTTTCATGTGGATGGCGGCCCGATAGCCGACGTCGTCGCGAACGAAGATGCGCCCGCCGCGCATGGAGTAGCCGAGTATATCGCCCGCTCGGCCGTGGATGACGATCTCGCCACCGTTCATAGTATTGCCGCAGCCGTCTTGGGCATTGCCGTGAACGGTAATGCGGAGTCCATCGGCAAAGGCGGCCAGGTCGTTGCCAGGGGTGCCGTGGATCACGATCTCTACCGGCCGGCGCAGGTTGGTGCCGATATAACGCTGGCCGTTGACATTGTAGAGTTCGATGCGCTCGTAGCCTTGCTCGGTAGCCTCGCGAAGGCGAGCGTTGAGTTCGCGATAGTAGACGCCGCCGGCGTCTATGGTCAGGGTCTTGGTCGCTGTAATGCCAGCCATCGCGTTCCTCCTCCGCGGCTTAATGCGGTACTAGCTGCCGGCCGGACGCACGCCCAGGATGTTCATTTCCGCTTCAGTGAGGCCGACAGCGCGTAGATGGAGACGGTTGCCGCGCAGGCTCTCCAGGGCATTGATGCCCATACCCCCTAGCATCTCCTTTATCTCTAGGCTCCAGCCTCGCAACAGGTTGACCAAGCGGCGAGTGGCGATATCGGGGTTGATGCGCTTGGCCAGATACGGGTCAGTAGTGGAGATACCCCAGGAGCAGCGCCCGGTGTGACAACTCTGGCAGACGTGGCAACCGATAGCGATGAGGGCCGCGGTGGCAATGTAGACTACGTCGGCCCCGAGAGCGATTGCCTTGATGACATCGCCGCTGTTGCGAATGCCGCCGCCGACGACGATCGAGGCTCGGTTGCGAATGCCCTCCTGGCGGAGGCGCCGGTCCACGGAAGCTAGTGCCAGTTCGATGGGTATACCCACGTTGTCGCGGATCACTTTGGGGGCGGCCCCGGTGGCGCCGCGCAAGCCATCCAGGGCCACGTAATCTGCCCCCGCTCGCACTACGCCGCTAGCGATGGCGGCCGCGTTGTGGACGGCCGCGATCTTGACGCCCACCGGCTTGCTGTAATTGGTGGCCTCTTTCAGGGCGTAGATAAGTTGCGCCAGGTCCTCAATGGAATAGATATCGTGATGCGGAGCCGGAGACAACGCGTCGGTGCCGCGGGGGATCATCCGCGTGGCAGCCACATCGGCCGACACCTTTTCGCCCGGCAAGTGCCCGCCGATGCCAGGCTTGGCCCCCTGGCCGATCTTGATCTCGATGGCGCGGCCCACGTCAAGATAGTCTTGGTGTACGCCGAAGCGGCCCGAGGCTACTTGCACGATGGTATGATCGCCGTAGCCGTAGAGCCGGCGGTCCAGCCCCCCCTCGCCGGTGTTGTAAAGCGTTCCCGCCTCAGTCGCCGCCCGCGCCAGCGCCTCGTGCACGTTGAAGCTGATGGCGCCGAACGACATCGCGGAGAACATGATCGGGACTTCTAGACCCACCTGAGATGAGAGCGGCGTCTTGACTTCCAGCGTGCGGGGATCGACCTCCAGCCTGTCTGGCTTTGCGCCCAGATAGGTGCGCAGCTCCATAGGTTCGCGCAAAGGATCGATGGATGGGTTGGTCACCTGGCTGGCATTGAGCAGGAGGTGATCCCAGTAAATGGGATACTCTTTGTCGTTGCCCATGCCAGTGAGGAGAATGCCCCCGCTTTCCGCCTGGCGCAGGATATCCTCGATCACTTCGCCGCGCCAGTTGGCATTGCGCCGGTAAGAGAGTGTGTTCTCGCGGATGTTAAGGGCCCCTGTTGGGCAGAAGGACACGCAGCGGTGGCAGGCGCGGCAAAGCTCATCGTGGCTGCGCACGACGCCGTCTTCCTCGTCCAGCTCGTGCACGCCCCAGCCGCACTGGCGGATGCAGACACCACACTGGATGCAGCGATCTTGATCGCGCTCGACTATGAACTTTGTGGGCAAATAGGTCTTCAATTGGGTCCTCCGGCAGAGCTTCGGCGACGCCATCGTGAAGGCGCCTCACAATGCGGCAAGGGCGGAAACAGTGGCCCGCTCTTGCCTCTAGGCCACCAAAGCTTCTTCCAGCCCGGCTGCCTCGCGAGAACGCACGCGAGCCACTAGGGGCTCCCCACCGAGGGGCGTCCAGACGCGATCGAGATCGGGCGAAATGAGCCGAATGGCCGATTCCTCCGATGAGAGGAAAAAGAGGTCGTCCTTGATGGCGGCGGTCAGAGGGCGCAGGCGAATGCGGTCGGTGAGGCCGATCATCTCGCCCTGGCGGGCCACGATGATGGTGAAGGGCCCATTCATTAGCAGCGAGCCATATGTCTGGCGCAGGGCAATGTAGAGCGCACGCTCGCGCGGCTCCAGGCGGTCGATCTCGCTCCAGAGAGGCGCTGCCAGCACTTTAGCTGCCAGCTCGATGGGCAGGCGATGTCGGCGCAGCAGGAGGTCCAGGGCGTAGGCGATCACCTCGGTGTCGGTTTGCAGAGTGCACTGATAATCGTACATCTCCAGGTAGGCCTTGTTGCTGCCGTAAGACGAGATCTCGCCGTTGTGGACGACGGTCAGGTCCAGCAAGCTAAAGGGATGGGCACCGCCCCACCAAGCTTGGCTATTGGTAGGGAAGCGGCCGTGCGCTGTCCAGAGGTAGCCCTGGTATTCGTCAAGACGGAAGAAGTCTGCCACGTCCTCCGGATAGCCGACGCCCTTGAAGACGCCCATATCTTTGCCGCTGGAGAAGACGAACGCATCGTGGGAGCCGCCGTTGATCTCCATCACCCGCTGCACCACGTAGTCGTCATCACCCTGGCCGAAGGCGGCATGGCTTCCCACGTCCACGAAGTAGCGACGCAGCAGCGGTGGCTTATGCACGCGAGCCTGACGGCGGCAGGGGATTTCCTCCTCGTGAACGACGTCGAAAGACTCCCGCAAGTACTCCTCGACTGCGCGCTGCGACGCGCGGTCGCCGTACATCACGTGCAGGGCATATTGCTCGGAGAGCTCGGGATAAAGGCCATAGATGCCGAAGCCGCCGCCAAGGCCGTTGGAGCGGTCGTGCATATTCGCAATGGCCCGGATGACCCCCTGGCCGCCAACCCGTTTGCCGGAAGTATCGATCATTCCGAAGATGGAACAGGCGGCCATGACTTTGTCATCGCCGTAAGGGTTGGCTCGCATTTGATTGTCGAACACCGGGTCACCTCCACCACGAACTATCACACGACACCTACCAAGGGAGATCGTTACCGCCAACAGCGGGAAGCTTGTTCAAGCGCTCGCGCCGCAGAGATGCGGGCAGAGCAATAAGATGGAAGTCTTCGCTCGCCAGCGCTTTCTCGAAGCCGCGCACAGGCACGCCGTCGCGCATCAGGCCCAGGAGCAGCCCTGCCGGCTCGACCTCGCCTGCCATCACAAAGCCAACCACGCGGTCGTCCCGCAAGACCACCTTTCGGTAGCGCCCACGCTCAGCGCCGCGCGTGATGGTCTCCAGGCCGGCGTGGCCGTTGGTGCCGAGGTCGCCAGCGGAGGCGACGCAGAGCCCGAAGTAGTTGAGAGAGTTCATCGAAGTCCCGCCGGGGTACTCTCGTGGCCGGCCAGCCGCATTGAGGCCAGCGACCCGCCCGCCAAGGTAGGCGCTGGGCCAGATGGGGACGACGCGGTTAGCGTCAAGCAGGAAATCGTAAGCCTCGGCGGCGTCGCCACAGGCGTAGATACCAGGGACGCTGGTGGCCATCCGGCGGTCCACCACGATGCCCCGGTTGACTTGGAGTCCCGCTGTCATAGCCAGTTCCGTCCGCGGGGCGACGCCGATAGCCACTACCACCAAGTCGCAACCCAGTTCGCGGCCATCGCTCAGGGCGACGGCCCCCACCTGGTCGGGGTTGCTGGCGCGCGGGAGAACAGCTTCCACCGAGAGGCCAGTAAGGACGTCTACCCCCGCCTGCAGCAAACGCTCTTCCACCAGGCGCGAGGCCACCTCGTCCAAGACCAGGCTCAACACCCGATCCTTAAGCTCCACCAGGTGCACGCGCATCCCCCGTTTCACCAGAGCTTCCGTAACGCTGAGGCCGATCAGGCCGCCGCCGACGACGACCACTCTCTTGCTCCCGACCAGCGCTCTAGCGAGCGCTTGGGCATCGCCCAGGGTGGTGAAGGTGTAAACCCCTTTCAGTTCGCGACCAGCCATCGGCGGCACGATGGGGCGCCCACCCGTGGCGAGAATGAGACGGTCCCATTCCAACCGCTCGCCGCTAGCTAGCTCCAGCCAGCCATCAGGGTTCACCCTCTGCACCCGCTGGCCCAACCTGGTCTCGATACGGCGGCGCGCGTAGAAGCCTTCGTCGCGGTAGAGCATCTCCCTCAGCGACTTCTCGCCAGCTAGGTACTCGGAGATGAGCGGACGCGAATAGGCCAGGTATTCTTCTTCGGAGATGATGGTTACTGGGCTCTCGCGATCCACTTCTCGAATCGCTTCAGCAGCGCCGATACCGCCAGCTGAGTTGCCCACGATCACGTACCTGGTCATCTAGCTTGCATCCTCCACCAGTCGGAGCGCCTCGTTGGGGCAGTTGGCCACACAGACAGGCACCTCGCGTTCGGGGCAGAGGTCGCAGCGCGGCGCCACCCGCCGGCCGCTCGGGTCGCGCTCTGGCACCCCATAAGGGCAGACCAGGATGCAGGTCCAGCAACCCATACAGCGCTCGGCATCGAAGCGCACCTGGCCCGTCTCTTCGTCTCGCTGCAAGGCCCCCGTCAAACAAGCGTAAGCGCAGTAGGGCTCCTCACAGTGTCGGCACTGCAGGGCAAAGGAAAGGGCTCCCTCCTCCTGCACGCGCACGCGCGAGAACGCCTGCGCCCGCTCGCGCTTGTAGGCCTTGACGATGTCTCGGCTGCGCGAATGCTCCACTAGGCAGTACACCTCGCAAAGACGGCACCCAATGCAGACTTCCTCGCGCGCCTGGATTCTCCTCATCGATCCTCGCCCTATCAGAGATAAACTAAGCCCACCAAACCGAGGTTGGTGGGCGACTTCGCCTTGGCTCAACAATAACGTCGGTGGTGCAAACCGTAGCTAACCAACTCCGGCTAGCTCACGAAGAATAATAGCGGCAGCAGCAGGGTAGCACCAGGTATAGGTCTCACAAAGATTACGCTTGCTATTTGTGCAAACAGACGAAAACAGCGAGGCCAATGTGCAAACTGACGAATCACTAGGGAGCTAGTTCGCGGATCTTGAGGGCGAGCTGGAGGCAAAGGCGGTTTTCGGCGTCGTCCAGGTCCAGATTAGTGAGTTCTTCGATGCGACGCAGGCGGTAGGAGAGGGTGTTGCGGTGCAACGCTAGCCGCTCGGCCGCCCGGCTGTAGTTGCCGCAGCAGGCGAGGTAGGTTTGCAGGGTCGGTATAAGCTCGCGGCCGTGCTTCTCGTCGTAATCCACGAGGCGGGCTAGGTATTCGTTGGCGAAGGAATGGAAATGGTGAGTATCTTTGAGGGGCAGCAACAGGCGGTAAACGCCGAGGTCGTCGAACCAGAGCGCGCGCTCTCCGCCACCAACGCGCTGGGCGACGGCCAGCGCTTGATTGGCTTCTGTGGCCGCTCGCGGCAGTTCAAGGAGAGAAGCGCAGGGTCGGCTGGCCCCGGCCGAAACTCGAGCTCCGCCCAGGCGCTCTGCCACCCGCCGCCGCACGCTCTCGATTACTTCGTGGAAGGTGCGCTGGCTGTGGGCAGTGGGCAGGCCGCAGAGCGCCGCTGCTCCTCCGGCTCGGATGCCGGTCAAACACTTGATCCCGTGATGCCCCAACTCGTCGGCCACCGCCGCCACGAGGTCTGGCAGCAGGCCTGGCGTTTCGCCCATTTCGCGGCCTCCCCCGGCCTCTGTGTTGGCGGGAAGGGCGCCAAAGCATACGACCACGTTGACGGGGCTCAATTCGAGGCCGAGGGACTTGGCCCGGGCGAGGATGGCTTCGCGATCGCTGATCCGGCCTTCCAAAAGGTCTCCCAGGAAATCGCCCCGCACACGCTGCTCGGTCTCCACCACCGCCCGTTGCTTGGCCAGTTCCATGGCGCAGACAGAAGCGGCGCGCCCGGTAGCCACGCGATCAAGCTCCGAAAGGTCGGCGCCCGGGCCGAGGATGGAAACATAACCGACCACTGCGTCCTTCACTACAATGGGGGCCACGAAACGGGCCAGCCCCAAAGAGGGCAGTTCCTGGCGGCCAATGGGAGGTGCCGTACTGACCAGAGCTGCTCCCTGCAGCCAGTTGCGAACCCAGTCTTGCTCCGCCACCGCGGCCGCGATGACCGCTCGCTCCAGCACCGTGTCGGGCTCTACTGCCCAGAGCTGGAGCCTGAGCTTCTCGTCCTGGAAGAGAACCGTCTTGCCGGTGATCTGATGGAGGGTTTCGATGATGGCCCCGATGCCGCGGTCGCCAGTTACAAGCTGAGCCAACTGGCGGTAGATCTGCACTCCGCGCTGCTCAAGCTGCGCCCGATGGTTCAGGATGGTGCCCAGCGCCAGCCTTTCCACCTCGTGCAGCACGACTCCCTCTGGCATGGAGATGGTGGGCAGGCCAAGGCGGTCGGCAAGCTCCCTCACTCCAGGTGGCACTTCGCCGGCCATAGCGACGGCTGCCACCATCTCGGCGTTGAGGCGGTCCAGAAGCTGCACGAGCCAGGGCTGGCCCAGAAACACGTCCGGGGCAGTGGAGGCCAGCAGAACCAGTTCTCCGCCGTCCAGCTCTTCGAATGAGAGTGCTTCGGGCCGAAGCACGACGGCCCAGGCAACCTCTCGCCCGAGGCCGCTGGCCCCGCCCACTAACCGGGAGCCTGCCGGCAACGCCAGCCGCAAGATGTCGCCAACTGTTACTCCAGACATTGCCTATCCTTCACGCTTTCGCCGCCCGCTGCCTAGGAATACCGTCTGCCTTTCTTCTGCCGTTCTGCGGCCGCACCAGGCTAGGCATGAGAAAAAGGCCTATCGCTCGCCGAGCTCAGCTGCGGTGGCGAAAGGCCCCGTCGCCTGCAGGGATTCTTCTCTCATTGAATTATAGCGAGAGCACCGGCAGAACGCTAGCGCACTACCAACGTTCCAAGGCTCGCATAGTCTGCAGCTCCTACCGCCAGGCGCTGCCCGCTGGCCAACTCGTACAATCCGGCGATGAGCTGATATTCGCCAGGCGCCACGTCCTTGCGAACCGGAACCGCTACTGGATCGACCACGATCTCTCCCTTGTCCCAGAAAGAGGTAGGATAGCTGCCGTTCTGAGGCTGGCCGTCGTACTGGGCTACGAGGCCTTGGGGGCCCACTAGGTGCACAAAGACCGTGTAGTCGCGGGCGATCTCGCCGATTGCCTGCCAGTGGAGCGTCAAGCGTAGCTCCTGGCCGGGCGCAACTTCGCGGCTGGGCAGGTCGTAGCCGAGAAGTACAATCTGGCCGCCGAAATCAGCGTCGACCTTGGAAGCGGGAGGGAGCGGAAGCGGGGCGCCCGATGGAGCGGATGCCTTAATGGAAGCGAGGTACAATGAGGCGCCAAGAGGCTTCCCTTGAGCATCGGTGGCCGGCAGAGGTGTCCTGTCGGCGTACCGGTAGAGCCCCACGTGCACTCGCAATAGGCCAGGAGCGACCGCCTGCGACCCTACTGGCACCAGATAGTGGTCGTGGACTAGCAGGCCGGGCTGCCAGAGGCTGGTCTGGAGCAGCCCCCGACCAGGCGTGGCATCAACCTGGCCCACCACCTTGCCCGAGCGGTCGTAGGCGTGGACGAAGACGCTGTAGTTCTCCGAAACCGGGCGCAAACACTTCCAGTACAGGTCTAGTTCGAAGCCACGGCCAGGAGCAACACGGGCTGTGGACAATTGACCACCGATCAGTTCGATAGCCCCATCCGCATAAAGGGCGTGCATCGGATGGTTGAGGGCCACTGCTTCCGCTTCCGTGGGCGCGGGCAGCGGGCTGTAAGCGGGCAAGATCACGCGGAAGGGCACCAAGGCCGCCAGCACGAAGAGCCCGAAACCCAGCGCCCAGGCGAGCCCAGCATGCCAGCGGCGAGGCACCAGCGACGAGAGACCTAGCACAAGCAAGAGGCTAAGACAGCCAAGGGCAGGGAACAGCAACCGCCCCTGCGATGCCATAGTCATCAGCGTCCAGCGCACGAGCGATACCCCGACGACGAGCGGCCAAAGCGTGACCAGAGCTAAACTTGCCGCGTCCAGATCGGCCTTGCCCCGCCACCGCCGGACTAGCAAGACTACCAGGCCGGCCACGGCTAGCAGCGTCAAGGCGTCGTAGAGGCGATAGTAATAGCTGGGCAGGAGAAGGTTGACCCCGCCCAGCAAGCCCCAGAAGTTGATGCGGAGACCTTCGAGTTCGGAGAGCAGTGCCCAGGCATCGTAGCTTCCCGGCCGCTTGCCAGCCGCTCGCAGCATGGCGTCGGTACCCAGCAATTCACCGTAGAGCGCGAGGTTGCGCAGATACCACCAGCCGGCGATGATGAACGCTATCCCGCCTGCCAGCAGACCCCGTCCCAGGTAACGCCAGAGCGCGCGCTCGCGCCAGGCCAGAATCAGACAGGTGAACCCGAGCAGCCCGAAAAGGCCCAGCGCACTCAGCTTGGATAGTGCCGCCACCCCCAATACTGCCCCCAGCATCGCGAACTGACGCCAATCGTGCTCGCCTTGAAGCATCCGCAACATCAGCAGCACTGCCAGGGCGCTGACGGCAGTAACGAGGTTGTCGTTGTTCACAGAAGCGGAGATGAAGATGAACATTGGAATGAAGGCGCTGAGGGCGGCAACGGCCGCGGCAAGGGCGCGGCTTCCACCCGTCACTCGCAAGGCCAGCGCATAGGCTAGGGCAATGCTGGTCGCTGAGAGCAAGAGGGAGGCCGAACGGAGCACATGTACGGTAAGAGCGGGGCCGCGATAGGGAAAGGTCTCCGCCGGAGTGTGCAGGACCATGTTCTTGTTGTCGAGTGCAAGGGGGACGCCGGTGGTGGAGTGGGGGTTTGGTGTGATCTCGGCCGGCTGCTGAAGGGTCCACCACGATATGCCCGCCATCAGGGCATAGTAGAGGGGCGGTTGACTGGCCTCCTGGCGAGGAAGGTTTTTTGGCACGCCGCCGATCTGCACCGGCAACTGCCCGGTGAGGCGCAGATGTTCCACGAAGCGGTAGTGGTGCATCTCATCGGAGGCTTCGAAGATGGGCATGGTGACGCTGTAGGCTAGACCCAGGCCCAGAAAGGCCACGAGCACCAGCGCCAGGGGCCAATGCAGACGCATCTTCTGCCAACGCTCAGACAAGCGACCAAACCTCCTTGCCGGCACGCCCCCTGCCAGCATGACGCCTGCCCAGTCTACCAGCTTACCTCGCCCAGCACCAGGTAGTCTTTCCCATCGGGCAAGGGCAAGCGTGCCATAGTCTCTCGCTGGTAAAGGATCAGTACCATCGTGTACTTGCCAGGGGGCAGATCGCCAATCCGGTCGAAGCGGCGAGGGTCGGCGACGATCTCTCCGGGCAACCAAGTCGTGGTGGGCCGAGCATGGTCTTTGGGTGGGCAATCATACTGATCGGCTCGCTGGCCAGCACTGTCGATCAGCTGGAGGGTGACGGTGTAGCTCACCGCTGGCGTTCGCACCGCTCGCCAATAGAGGGTTAGGCTCAGCGGAGAGGTTATCGGCCCGGTGGGCTGGACCAGCACTCCCCCGCCCTCACGCGGCTGCCCGCGCCAGCCCGGCCCCACCTTGAGCGCCACCAGTTCGATGCCCCCTGAGAACGGCTGTGAAAGCGCCAGAGCGTCATAGGGCCAGCCGCGGTAGGCTGGCACCAGGGACTGGAAAGGAGCTACTGCTGCCAGCGAGAAAAGGACGAGGGCCAGAAAAAGCGCCAGCGACGGGTGCGCTCGTCTGGGCACCAAAGAAGCCAAGCCGAAGAACAGCAGCAGGCTGAGGCAGGCGACGGCAGGCAACAGCAGCCGACCGTAGGTGGCCAGCGTCATCTGCGTCCAGTTCAGCAGCGCCACCAGGACGGCCCCGGGCCAGATGAGCATCAGGCTCCAAGCGGCCATCTTCGGCCAACGCCCGCTTCGCCAGGAGCGAACGAGCGCCAGCAGCAAGCCCAGAAGGGCGAGCACCGCCAAAGCGTCGTAGAACTGGTAGAACCAGGCCGGCAAGGCGATGTTGTTCCAACCAAAAACGCCCCAATAGCTCATCTTCAGATCGCCCATCTCACCCGCCAGGTCCCAGAGCGTCGGCGTCGGGTGTCGGCGCCCCACGGCTCGCAGCATAGCGTTGATGCCCAGCAATTCACCGTAGAGCGCGAGGTTGCGCAGATACCACCAGCCGGCAATGATGAACGCTATCCCGCCTGCCAGCAGACCCCGTCCCAGGTAACGCCAGAGCGCGCGCTCACGCCAGGCCAGAACCGCACAGACCAAGGCTAGCAACCCGAACAAGCCCAATGCTGTCAGCTTTGATAAAGCCGCGAGGCCCAATACCACGCCCATGACGGCGAAGTCGTGCCGCTGTTGATGACCGTCGAGCGCACGGACGAACAGCACCAGGGCCACCGAGGAGAGGGCGATGACGAGGTTGTCGTTATTGATGGCCGCGCTCATGAATACGAACATGGGCAGGAAGGCGCAAGCTGCGGCCGCGCCAGTGGCCAAGGCTCGGCTCTGCCCACCCAGCCGCAGGGCGAGCAGATACGTGCAAGCGACGGCTACTGCCCCCAGTAGGAGTGAGAACCAGCGTGCCAGATGTACGGCCAACGCCAGGCCGTGATAGGGGAATTGCTCGTCAACGGAGTGCTGCAGCAGGTTCTTGTTGTCGAGCGCGGTCAAAGCTGTTGGCAGGCCGATCTCGGTGTGGGGATTGCGCTCGATCGCAGCCGGCCGATCGTAAGCCCAGAACGACAGCGCTGTGGCCAGCAGGTAATATAGCGGCGGCTGGCTGGCCTCCTGGCCGACCAGATTGCTGGGGTCCTTGCCCGTCTGCACTGGCAATTGTCCGGTCAGAGCCAGGTGCTCCAGGAAGCGATAATGCTGTAGCTCGTCCGGGGCTTCCAGCACCGGTATCAGCACG
>Ga0123519_10007985_pt1 | contig 16266 bp, 17 predicted proteins | sample YelNatPaOPRAMG02_FD_87396 | JGI IMG/M metagenome (GOLD analysis project Ga0123519, IMG submission 87396) | Hot spring microbial communities from Yellowstone National Park - Yellowstone National Park OP-RAMG-02 (version 2) | ecosystem: Environmental > Aquatic > Thermal springs > Hot (42-90C) ...
GAAAGGCACTTGTTATGTTCACGTCGAATGGACTCACGAAGCATTGGTCCGCATCCGGCAAAAATATCCGGATGCGCCGATAGTGGCCCATCCCGAGTGTCCCAAATCAGTGCGAATGCTGGCCGATGAAGTTTGTTCCACCGAGAAGATGGTGGCGTGGTGCAAAAAATCGCCAGCCAGACAAATCATAATAGCCACCGAACCGGGCATGTTGCACCGGCTTCAAAAGGAATGTCCGGGCAAACTCTTCATTCCGGCGCCCACCGAACGTTGCGCCTGCAACAATTGCAAATACATGAAACTTAACACGCTCGAAAAACTGCGCGATTGCATGGCCAATCAGGCACCAAGTGTGGAGCTGGATGAAGCGCTGATTCGGCGCGCAAGGCTGCCAATCGAGCGGATGCTTGAGATTTCAGCCCGGCCATGATGTCAGGCAGCCTGCCAGCCGCAGGCTACGCCACTTTTTGATGTGCCGGCCTGCCATAGACACGCTCATAAGCCCGGCAAAACGGGCACACCCGCTTCTCAACACGCTGCACCAACCAAAAAGCCGCGCCCTTCTGCTTGGATCGCGCCCTCCGGCATACAGGGCAATTCCGGCAGACCGCCGCCAACAGCAAGTCAAACTTGGAAACATTGGCCTTCCCGGCCTCAGCGCCAGCATCAGGTTGAGTTGATTTCATGCCATTATCCAACCACTAATCATGCCTCAATGCAACCTTCCCAGCCATCGAAGCAGACCGTCAAGAATGGTGATTGGATGCGGCGGGCAACCCGGAATGAAAAGGTCAACCGGCACAACCCCGCCTGCGCCATTGCATGTTTCTTCATGGTCTATGAATGGGCCGCCGGAAATTGCGCAGGCGCCAACGGCAATGACAAATTTGGGCGGCGGCACTGCTTCGTATGTCTTTTGCAGCGCCAGCCGCATGTTGCGTGTTACCGGCCCCGTTATAAGCAAACCGTCGGCATGGCGCGGGGATGCCACAAATTGGATTCCAAACCGCCCCAAATCAAAAACCACCGTGTTTAGCACATTTACATCGGCCTCGCACGCGTTGCAGCCGCCGGCGCTGACCTGCCTCAGCTTTAATGACCGGCCAAACACGCGCCTTGCGGCCTTGTCGAGGGCTTTCGCCAGCTCCATCTCGCGCCCATTCAAAATGAGATTTTCACGCCGGTCAGCCGCCATCCGGTATTCATTTGTAAAATGGATTGCCCCAGGCTCGCATACTGCCTCGCACTCTCCGCAAAACAGGCACCGGCCCAAATCAAGTTTCACACCGTTTGAATCCAAGGTTAGCGCCTCCGTGGGACAAACTGGCACGCACCGTTTGCAATCAACAGCGCACTTCTCCGGCTTCAACTCCGGCCGGCCCCGCAAGCGGTCAGGCAACTGCGGTGGAGTGTCCGGAAAACCGATTGTACGGTGTCCCTGATGAATTCTGGCTGCAATGGCTTTAATCATGGCTCAAAGATCGTGCCCGCAATAAGAGAGGTTGAAGCTTTTGTTGCAAAGTGGAAAATCCGAGATTTGCTGGCCGCGCAATGCCATGGCAAGGCCCATCCAATTGTGAAATGACGGGTCAACCACGTGGTAATGTTCAAAACGGCCTTTGTCATCCGTCAAAACAACGTGACAAATCTCACCGCGCCACCCTTCCACCAGTGAAACTGCGATTCGATTCGGCGCAAGAGACGGCGGCTGGGCGCGGATTGGGCCTTCAGGCAGCGCCTGCAATTGTGCCTTGATGAAGGCAAGCGAGCGCTGTATTTCAAGCCAGCGAACATACGCTCTTGCAAACACGTTCCCCGCCGGATGCGTTGAAACCGGTATTTGTGCGAAGCAATACAAGCCCGATGGATGGTCGCGGCGAACGTCCTGTTCAATCCCGCACGCCCGCGCAACAGGCCCAACAAGGCCAAGCTCTATGCATGTTTGGCGCGACAAATGGCCGGCGTTTTCAAAGCGCGCCCGCACCGATGACGTATTCCAAAGCAGGTTGACGGCATTGTTGACGTCCTTTTCAGCGGCTTCCAAACGCCTGGCAAGTTCGCCGGCTCGTTCCTTCTCAAGATCAAACGCAACACCGCCCGGTCGAACCCAGCCGCGCCCGAAGCGGCTTCCGCATGCCAGCGCCGTCATGTTCAAAAAGTCGCCGCGTATGCGCCCGCAAAAGGAGGCCGTGGGCAAATAGCCAACATCACCGGCAAGCGCGCCCAAATCTCCGGTGTGGTTTGCAAGCCGTTCAAGTTCCAGGGCGATTACGCGCAAACTCTGCGCCCTGGGCGGGGGTTGAAAATTCGCCAGCGCCTCAATAGCCTGGCAATAGGCAGTTACATGACCGATGCTGGTGTCGCCTGCCAAAGTTTCCATGTAATGAATGCTCCGCACGTCAGGTCCGCCAACCAGCCGCCGCGCAATTCCACGATGCTGGAAACCCAGTGATATTTCCAGATGCAAAACCTCCTCGCCATGGCATTGAAATCGAAAATGGCCGGGTTCAATTATTCCGGCATGCACCGGACCTACGGCCACCTCGTGCACTTCTTCGCCTTCGACCCGGAAGAAATCCGTCACCGACGGCGCTATCTCCGCGGTTTGCGCCCGGCCCCACGCATCCCGGCCCGGCCAATAAGAATGATGAAACCGGATTGGCTTCAACCACGGATGCCCCTCCGGCTTTACGCCCCATTTCTCGGCAATCTCGCGCTCAAACCAATGCGCTTGCGGGCAATCCGGGGTGATGGACTGGTATTTGTCGCCGCAGTCCGCAGACGCCACTTCCAACAACCCGTCGCCGTCGCGCGCAATCACGCCAAACAGGCGCACGGCTTTTGCATCGAGTGGATATCCAAACAAAGCAGCAAGCCGCCCGCCCCTGGCCACGGTGTTTATGATCCACTGCCGGAATTCGACGATTGGCAGCAATGGAATCTGCGCCCGGCTGGCCGGCTCCGCATTTCTTACAGCAATGGAAACTGGCTGGCTCATAATCCTCCAACAGCTTGCGCGGCATCATGCAAAAGTTGAGACAAACTTCCCGGCACAAACAACCCCAGCAGCAGCACAAATGCTGCAAGCGCCGCCGGCGGAAGCAGCATCGTCCAGGCGACTCTTCGGGGAGTTGGCGCGCCGGCTCCCGGCGGACCTTGTGTCATTCCCAAAAAGGCCGTGGCCATTCCAATGAATATCAACGCAAGGAAAAGCAAACACGCTGCCGCTATCGCGTACCTGCCCTGCTCAAACGCAGCCTTCAAGATGGTGAACTCGCTTAAAAAAGTGCCGAATGGCGGCATCCCTGTAATGGCGAAAAACCCGGCGAGCCACAACACACCGGAAACCGGCGCCACACGTAGCACGCCTTTCACATCCGCAATTGATTTCGTCCGGTACAGGAGAAGAAGATGACCGGCCACGAAAAATAACGCGGCCTTCGCCAGAGAATGATTGACTGCATGAAACATTGCGCCGAATGACGCCGCGCCGCCCAGTCCGGCTCCAATGGCAAGCAGCCCCATGTGTTCGACGCTCGAATATGCAAGCAGGCGCTTGAAATCCGTCTGTCCAAGGATGAACACGGCAGCCACGCCAAGCGACACCATACCGAGCACGATCAGCAAATCCTGGCTGAATGTCCCAAGCCCGGCAGCCTGGCAGATTTGGGTGGCGCGCAAAATGCCCAAGAATGCGCAGTTCAACAATGCTCCGGAAAGAAGCGCGGAAATTACCGATGGCGACTCGCTATGCGCATCCGGCAGCCATGTGTGCATTGGGGCCAGACCCATCTTGGTCCCATAACCCACCAAAAGCAGGAGAAAACCGGCTTTCAACCACGGCGTCTGCAGCCGGCTGCCGCGTGCCACAAGCTCCGTCAGCGTCAGCCTTCCTTGTTCCTGTCCCGGCCCGATCGCAGCTACTGAAATGAAAAAGTTTCCCAACAAGGCCAGCGCGATGCCCACCGAACAAATCAGCAAATATTTCCATGTGGCTTCCAATGAGCGATGATGGCGGTGAAAATATATCAGCGGCGCGCTCGCAAGGGTGGTGGCCTCAATGGCAACCCATAATACACCAAAATGCTGGCTGACTGTCACCAGCGTCATCGCCCCCAAAAAGAAAAACAAACATCCGATGAAAACCGCCTCCGGCGCATTGTCCACCAGAAAACCTTCCTCGGCATCTTCATAACTCTGCCCGCCGGCTTCCGCCAGATAGCCCTGCGAATAAATTGCCGCCGCCAAAAACAAGGCGCTTGTCAGGCTCAAAAACAACAGCCCAAGCGCATCAAGGGCAAGCCATCCGCCCAAAATTGCATCCGGCATTTGCACCCAGCAGCACGCCGTAAGAACCGCGTGAGCCGCCCCAACGCCAAACAACAACAGACGTCGCCACCCGGCAGGCTGCGGAATAAATGCAACCAGACCCGCGACAAAAGGAATTAATATCAATGCCGATATCATGCTAATCCTTCAACGATGACAAACGGTCGGTATCAATGTGGTCAAATTCGCGGTTGATGTGGAAAATCATTATGCCCATGACAAATACCGCCACGAATACGTCGAGCAAAACGCCGACTTCAACCAAAAGCGAAGTTTCACCAATGACACCCGCGCCAAAGGTGAAAACGCCGTTTTCCAAAACAAGAAATCCAAGCACCTGATTGACGGCGCGTTTGCGGCTGATGATGAGAAACAGGCCCGCAAAAATCCCAAACAACGCCGCCGGCACAAGCAGGCTCGAATGCACCGCCGATGTCAGCGGCAGCCGTGTTGACAGCCAAAATGCGGTGGCCAGCCCTCCAAGCCCAAACAGCAATGATGGGACATACCCGACGAATGGCTCGACCTCCCGGCTGACCTCGGCTTCCCGCAAGGCCCTGAACAAAAGCCATGGGAAAACAACGCCTTTCAAGATTACAGTCCCAACCGTCACACCCAAAACACGGAAGGCAGCCGGATGCCCGTGCGCCCACCACGGCAGAATCCCCAATAACATGCCTTGAATCGCAGCAACCCGAATGCACGCCCCAAGCCGGCTTGACCCGAGCAGCTTGAGGTTCGTCAACAAAACCAAAACAAGAATGAAATCTATGAACATGGTTATGACTCCGTTTGCAAATCACCGGGTTGGCTTGTCAATTCCATCGGCTTTTTGCGCAGGCGCTGAGTCCGGCCTCTGCAATTCCCCGGCCTGCGCCGCTTTGAAAGCCGGCCTGCCCGCCTTTGTTTCGACTGGGTTGAGCGTCAACAACAGTGCAACAGCAGCCAGCACCGATGCGCTGACCAACAATTGCGGTATCAACACCATGCGCAGCCGGGCCATGACTGATTCCACAATGCCAACCAATGCCGCCACTCCAAACACCCCGGCCAGTGTGCACGCGAAATCAAGCGCCGGCATGCCGGTTTCCACAGGCAGCAACAATGACGCCAGCAACGTCGAAAATATCCAGAGCTTGAGCGCCGCACCGTACTGAATCGCCGCAAAGTCCGGCCCTCCGTGGTCAAGCACCATGACCTCGTGAATCATGGTCAATTCCAAGTGTGTGTTTGGGTCATCCACCGGAATACGCGCATTCTCCGCCAGCAGCACAATCACAAGGGCGGCTGCCGTCAGCGCAAGCACCGGCCCCAGACTCCACCAATGCCCAAACGACAACGCGCCATACATTGTGCTCAGCGAATAGGCGTCTGTAACCCTGGCCAGCGCGCCAAGGGCAAGTAGCAAAGCCGGCTCCGCCAACGCCGAAAAAAACGCCTCCCGGCTTGCGCCCATACCTTCAAAACTTGAACCGGTGTCCAGCGCCGCCACAATCGTCATAAACCGCATCAAGCCCAGCATGCCGGCCAGCAAAATCAAATCCCCGGCAAAAGCCAGCGGCGCCGGCACGCTCCCAAAAGGCAGCACCAACAACGCAACCGCGGCCGCCGCAAGGCCAGCCACCGGCCCGGCCCTGAACAACCATGAGGTTGTGCGGCTGTACACCGCGCCTTTTCGCCACAATTTCCAAAGGTCAAAGTACAGTTGAAACACGGGCGCGCCACGCCGGCCCGCAAACCGCGCCTTTACACGGCTTATGATGCCCGGCAACAGCGGCGCAAGCGCGATACCGGCAATCACAGACAACAACGAAGTCCAGTTTAAGCCTGCCATATCAATTGCCCCCCAATTTCCATGCCAGCAGCGCCACCAACGTCAGCGCAATGTAAAGCACATACAACTGAACCTGCCCCTGTTGCAGCCAGCGCAAGCGCCCAAGCAGCCGGTTCAATTCCATAAACACGGGATGAAACAACCGGCTGCGACACAAGTCCGGTGTTTCAGTCTCCAAATTGGCCGCCTTTGGAAACAGGCCATCGGGCGGGCGCCGATGCTGTTTTGTTTGAAGCAACGGCTCGAACAACGCGAGCAACGGCTGAGCAAAAGATGAGCCGGTATATTGCATGCGGGCCGTCGGCTGCGCGTAACCACAATCCCACGTGACTGTCATGCCCGTTTTTTGACGCCGCAATTTGCTTCTAAAAGCCGCGTTCAACAAAACCAGCGCCAACAAAAACGCCCCCGCACCAAACGCCACACCCGCCAGCATCAGTTCGACCCCGCCAAGTTGAAACGCAACTTCAGCCGGCGCAAGCTGCGACAACTGGCTGAGCACCGGCCGCATCGCCGCCAAAACCCATGGCGAGAAAAGCCCGATTCCGGCGCAGGCCACCGCCAGAACGAGCATCGGCGCAACCATCGCCCAGCCGCTTTCATGCGCGTGTACCGCCCGCTGGTCACGCGGCTCGCCCAGAAAGACAATTCCAAATGCCTTCGCAAAACAGGCCGCCGCCAAACCGCTTATAAGGGCAAGTCCCCCCAGCGTCGCCACTCCAGACAACGAGACTGTCGCCGAGGCATGCGTAATTCCGGCAAAACCAGCAGCAAACAACATCAGCTCGCTTATAAAACCATTGAGAGGGGGCAGCCCGCAAATGGCCGCGCTGCCGATAAAAAAGCATGCGCCAGTCCAGGGCATTCGTTTGACAAGGCCGCCCAGCAATTCAATCTGCCGCGTTCCGCAACCGTGAAGCACGCTGCCGGCAGCCAAAAACAACAGACCCTTGAACAAGGCGTGATTGACTACATGCAGCAGGCCGCCGCCGAAACCCAATAGCGCCAGAACAGGCTGGCGCATGTTAAGCCCCACCAGCCCCAACCCAAGGCCCAATGTTATTATTCCAATGTTTTCAACACTATGATACGCCAGCAGCCGTTTCAGGTCATGTTGAGCCTGAGCAAACAACACCCCAAGCACCCCGGAGCTTAAACCAATTGCAATCAATGCCCACCCCCACCACGCCGGAACATTCTCAAAATAACTCAAAAACCTCACCAGGCCGTATATGCCGGTCTTGATCATTATGCCAGACATCAGCGCCGAAACGTGGCTTGGCGCAGCCGGATGCGCCTCCGGAAGCCATACATGCAGGGGCATGAAACCCGCTTTTGTCCCAAAACCCACCACCGCCAGCACAAACAACGCCCCGCAAACCCCGCCTCCGGCTTGATTCAGAGCTGTCCATTTTGTCATGTCCAGCGTGCCCGCTTCGCGGCCTGCAATCAGGAAAAACGCCAGAAGAAATGCCGTTCCCAAATGCGTGGCCACCAAATAAACCCATCCTGCATCGCGCACCTGTGGCTGTTCATCCTCAAAAGTGACGAGGAAAAAGGAGGCCAAAGCCATCACTTCCCATGCAACCAGAAACAACACCGCGTTGCGGGCCAGCAGCACCACCGCCATGCTCGCCACAAGCACATTGTAGAAAAACCAGGTCGGCCCTGCAGCCTTGCGCTCGTGTCCGCCTGCGCCGCCTGTCAGATATTCATGGCCGTAAATTGCCGACAACGCCGACAAGACAAGCAATGGGGCCATAAACCACGCTGAAAGCGCGTCCAATTCAAGGTGAAATTCACCGTATGGCGCCGGCCAATTCCAGCGCAGCACTTCAACCGCCTGGCCAGCAATTGCCAGCACCACCGGCGGCATTCCCAAAACCGCGCCCAACACGGCGCTCAATGCGCCAATTGTTGTTCCGCCCCGGCTACCGCGTGGCATCGCCGCCGACAGAATCCCGCCAGCCAGCCACACCGCCAATGCTGCAATGATCCAACTCATGGCTGCTGTTCCTTTTTGACCGTGCCTTCAACACCCATGCCTGTTTGCAACCTTGATACTGCTTCAATAAACTGGTCGCCGGCCACCCGCCGCCGGACGAGTTCTCGCACATGCTCATTGCGCAGCGCGTATGCCAGCCGCGCAAGCAGATGCAGATGAACCCGTACCGTTGTGCTTACCAACACAAACAACGCAAACACCGGCTGCCCGTCCAATGCCCCAAAATCAACCGGCCTTGCCAGATAACACAACGTGCATTGCGGGCGGCTGACCCTCAGAACAATGGGATTGCGCGCATGTGGTATTGCAATCCCGTCCCCGATGGCAGTTGACTCCAATGCCTCGCGCGCCCAGAGAACTTGGAACAAAAAATCACGGCCAACGCCCTCGGGCAAAGGCAGCCGCTCCACCACATTACGCAAAACCGCCTGCTTGTCCTCTCCCTCCACATTTTCCAGAAATCCACCGGCTTTCAGCGCCCCGGCCAAATCCGGCAAAGGCTCGTCGCCGTTTGCAGTCTCATTGAAAAAGCTGGGATCAACCTCGATTTTGTTAAACGCCGCCCATTCCAACAGCTCAGCCCGGTTGAACCGGCACAGATTTCCCTCACGCCGCGCCGGCATGTTGCGCGTCGCGATCCAGCGATGAATCGTCTTCTCCGATACTTTGAAATAACGAGCGACTTCAGGAACCGTTAATTGCATATCAACCTCGCACCCCGACAGCCATGGCGGCTGGAAATTAACACACCATTTTGCCGGACGCCTGCCGGCTTCCGCAAAATCTTATGTTGTTCATAAAAACATCTCAACTGGTGGATTTATCCCCAAAAAGCAAAAACCCAAAGCCGGCCATGTTTAATGGCCCTTTGGGTGTCGGACGTCCAAAGGTTACTACCGCCTTTTAACAAAACTTGGTGGAGCCGACGAGATTCGAACTCGCGACCCCCACAATGCCATTGTGGTGCTCTACCAAACTGAGCTACAGCCCCAACCGCGTTGAACCTTACCGGCTGGATGCGAAAGTGTCAACCCTGAAAAACGCCCATTCGCCGTGTCACTGAATCTGCCGCCGTTTTTGAAATGTAGGCGGCAAAATCCCACTAACTTTTTGAAAACAGCTTGGAAGCACGGCCTGCCGCACTCCAGCGCATCAAGGCAGCGCAATGCTTTATTTCTTCGGTTTTGTCTGTTCTTTCTTAACATCAGCGGCCTGGGCAAGCGGGATGGTCGCCAAATCCATTGCCGAGCCGTCCAGTGACAATTTGATTACGGTGTTGATCTTGTCGCGGAAGACGAATGGCACCTGCAAAGTGATGCCGGAGTTGTTCTGGCTCCATTCCACCAGCCCGCCGTCCAGTAAACTCGCCTTTTTGACTTTTCGAGGCAGTGGCGGCAGCTTGACCGGCTCAACCCCCTGCCAGTCGAAAACATGCACATAAATGTATTTCCCGTGGCGGGTTGAAACGATGTTTGTGGACGGCAAATACGGGCCGCCGCGCGTCCCGTAGATTGCCTCGCCATTTCGATTAAGCCACTGGCCGATTTCCTTTAATCGCTCCACCTGGCGCGGCTCGATTCGCCCATCGGGCATAGGGCCGACATTTAACAGCAGGTTGCCGTCCCCGCCTGCGCACCGCGCAAGCGTCTGGATGCACTGCGGCAAAGACTTGAGCTTGTCATCGGGTTTCCATGCCCACTGCTGGCAAATTGTGATGCAGCTTTCCCACGGGCGCGTATCTTGATAACGTCCTATGCGTTGTTCCGGGGTATCGTAATCGCCCGCAAACAACCCGCGGCTGCTGCTGCCCTCCATCCCCTTGCGCGCCTTGCCAACACGATTGTTGATTATCAAGCTTGGTTGCATTGCGCGCAAATACCGGTACATATCCTCGCCGCGCTCGGCAGTCCACGGGCTTTCCCATTCGCCGTCAAACCATACGATTCCCAAAGGCCCGTACCGCACCATAATTTCCGCAAGCTGATTCTTCATGTACTCAACATAGCGCTCCATGTTGGGTGACGGCTTTTTTGAGCGCCCGCCCGGACTGCCCAACGGGTAATCCGGATGCCACCAATCGCAAAGCGAGTAATAGATGCAAAATTTGACACCCTGCTCACGGCAGGCTTTGGACAGCTCCGCAAGCACATCCCGTTTGAAAGGGGTGTTCATGATGTTGTAGGAACTGTGCCGCGTGTTCCAAAGACTGAACCCGTCATGATGTCTCGATGTGATGACCAGGTATTTCATCCCCGCCTCCCTGGCGGTGCGAACCCATGCGTTGGCGTCAAATTGCACAGGGTTGAACTGCAGATAAAGTTTGTCGTACTCCTCAACCGGCACCTGTGCGCCGCGCGACCAGCCGATTTCAGTCCCTTTAATGCTCACAGGCCCCCAATGAATGAACATCCCAAAGCGCGCCTCCTGCCACCATTTCAAGCGCGCATCAGGTGTCGCCGGCGCCGATTGCAATGCCAAAACACCGCCCAACAATAATGTCAACCCCGCAAAAGCCGGATTAAAAACCCGTGTAATGAACATTTTTTTCATACTTTTGGCCTCCAGAATGGATTTTACCGCGCACTCGTCAACGCCAAAATCCCGAAAAACGTCTTAACAGCCGGCCTGCACTCCTTCCCGCCGGCAAAGGCCGTCATTGCCGCAGCATCAAATACCCGGAGCACAGCCGGTTGGCTGCAAAAGCTACCAATCGCTCCGGCAGAAAACTCAGTTGACCGGATGCTCCGCCAAAACCGGCTGGCAGGCTGGCCACTTCACCCCTGTTTTTATTGGCAACTGCACCTCAGGAGTATATTGGCAATGGCGGTTGCGGCTGGCGATTTTCACTGTCGGACGGCGGCTGCCATTCCGGTGTATTTTGCACCAACGCATGCATCTGCGCAAACCACCATCGCGCACCCGGCAGGCGGCGCTGTCGCCGAATATGCCGGCGGAAATCACGCGGTCGTCCAAGCCCCAGTTCCATTTGCTGCTGTGTCATCATAAACCACCTCGTTTCATTGTTGAGGGCAGTTTATGAAACAGGGTTGGACAAATGCTGTCCGAGGCTAAAAAAAATTTTAAAAAACAACCGGCTTGCCTGCCGATTAAAACAGGCTTGAAACCTGGAATTTAAGACCGGGACAAAAGCGGCTTAATCAGCCCTTTGCCTCTTTCCCGGAATCAGCCTTGGCCTCCGACTTGCGGGTGGGCCGGCGTTGCGGACGGCCTTCTTTTGTCCTGGCTTCCTTGGGCGCTTCTGTCTCGCCTTTTGGCGCCTCAGCCTGCGGCTGCGGTTGTGGCAGCGGGTTGGAGCTTTCCACACGTACCTTCAGCGTGCCCTTCACATTCGGGTGCAAGTGCATCTCCACTTCGTACTCGCCAAGGGCGTGAATCGGCTTCGGAAGGACAATCTTCTTTTTGTCCAACGCAATGTCGAACTGGGTCTTGAGATGATCGGCTATTGTGCCGTTGGTAACAGTTCCGAACATTTTGCCGTCATCGCCGGTTTTTACCTGTATGACGCACACCAGTTTGGACAGGCTCTTGGCCAGCTCCGTCATGGTATTAAGTTCCTGCGCTTCGCGTTCGGCACGGCGCTTTTGAAGCGCTTCTATATGTTTCTTGTTGCCTGCGCTGGCAGGGATTGCATAGCCCTTGGGGAACAAATAATTCCGGGCGTAGCCGGCAGCCACCTTGACCTTGTCGGCCTCGGCGCCAAGTCCCACGATGTTATGTGTGAGGATGACTTCAGTTTTCGCCATAAATCATTATTTCAGGTTCAATTTTCCAGTGCAATTAACGGCGGCGCCACGCGCCCGCCATGATTGCTCAAAACGGAACATCGTCCGTGCCTTCCTCCGGTGGTTGAGGTTCGGTTTCAGTTGACGCCGCCGCCGCGCCGGCAGCCGCCGCGTTTGGACGCGACGCCGGAGGCGCCGCCGGAGCAGTTCCTGCTGCATTGGCTTCCGGCCCTCGCGAATCAATAAATGAAAAGCCTTCAAGCACAACCCGCAAAGCCGAGCGTTTCTGTCCGGTTTGCTTGTCCTCCCACGAATCCTGTCTGAGCCGGCCTTCCACCAAAAGAGCACGCCCCTTGCGCAAGTACTGAGCTATTACTTCGGCCTGCCGGCCAAAACTTTCCACTTCAACAAAAGTCACCTCCTCCTTTGTCTCGCCCGTCTCGGTTTTATATGAGCGGTTTATTGCCAATGAAAAACGGCATAAGGCCGTGCCCTTTGGCAGATACTTAAGCTCCGGATCGCGAGTCAGGTTGCCGGCGAGTATGACTTTGTTGAAACTGGCCATAAATGTGTTTTATTGTGGTGTTGACAGTTGGGGCGGCACTCCAGCCGATTTCTTCGGAGCCACTGTAAATACGACACGAAAAACATCAGGGTTGAGCGCGAACTTGTTGCGCAGGCCAGTCAATGCCTCAGGCTGGATTTCAAAGATGAAATTGACGTAATAACCGCTGCTGTACTTCTTGTTGCGAACACGCGCAAACGGGCGCTTGTCCATTTTTTGCACCGTCTCCACTTTACCGCCCGCGGCGGTAATTTCAGCGGTTATTTTGTCAATGACATCCTTGATGCCCTCTTCCTTCTCCATCAAGTTCAGGATGAACAGTCCTTCGTATCTTTTCACTCTTTATCCTTTTCTTCCATTGGGCCGGCTGCCGGCCCGTTAAATTTGCTCATGGCCTTTGCCATGCCTTCGTTTATCCAACATTCAATCTGTTGGGCGGCGCGTTCAAGCGCCTTTTCAAAAAGCTCCCACTCTTCGGGCGCAAATTTCCCCAGCACATGCCCCGTCAACTGGCGCTGCTGGGCTGCGCTTCGCCCGATTCCCAGTCGCAGCCTCGCATAACGGCGCGTGCCAAGCTGCTGCTCGATTGACTCCAGCCCGTGGTGGCCGCCGCTGCTGCCTTCCGGCCGCAACCGAATCGTTCCCAACGGCAGATCGGCATCATCCACCGCCACCAGCAACCTGTCAATTGGCGCCTGGTAGAAATCCACCACAGCCCGCAGCGCCTCGCCGCTCAAATTCATATACGTTTGCGGCTGGCAAATCAACACCTCTTGCAGCCCAAAACGCGCCTTTGCAAGCCGCGCCCCAAACCGCTTCTTTTGCTGCCACACACCGCCCCACCGCTCCGCCAGCAAGTCCGTCAGCAAAAAACCGGCATTGTGCCGCGTCCGGCTGTATTCGGTTCCGGGATTGCCCAAACCGGCAATGAGATAAAAATTCTCCATGCCTGCCCGGCCGGCGCCGCCACGCCACGTTTAGCCGTTCTACTTTTTCTTCTCTGCCGGCTTTTTCTCGGCCGGCTTTTTCTCGGCCGGCGCGGCCGCTCCAGGTTGAGCAGCGGCCTTCTCCGCGCCTTTTGCGGGAGCCTTCTCGCCCTTGGCGGGGGCTTTCTCGCCTTTGGCCTCTTCCGGCGCAGCTTCGCCCTCTTCCTTCTTTTCCTTTATCATCTCCACTTCGCCCGGGGCCACTTCGGCAGCGGCTGCCGCAGCCGCTTCCTGTTCCTCGGTCATCGGGGCTGCGACCGCCACCACCGGAATGTTCTTGTCGCCTAAAATCTCAACACCCGGCGGCGCCTTGATTTCGCCGATGTGGACAGCTTTGCCGATGTCAAGGTGGCTGACATCAATTACAATTTGCTCCGGCAAATCCTTCGGAAAGGCGCGCACTTTGACCTGGAACAAAACGTGTTCGAGGATGCCGCCGCCGGTCTTGACGCCAACCGGCTCGCCCACGGTCTCGATGGGGACCTGAACTGTCACTTTCTCATTTTCGGAGATTTCGTGCAGGTCAACATGCAGCACATGACCGCTCAAAGGATGGCGCTGGATTTCGCGCATCATCGCAAGCCTTTTGGAGCGCGCATCCCCTTCGATGGACAAATCCAGCAGAAGGTTTTGCGACACCGCATGGTGCAGGAGGTCTTCGACCTCTTTGCGTTTCAGTTCGAGGTTTTGCGGCTGAACCTGCCGGCCATAGATGACAGCCGGCACGCGGCCGCTGGCCCGCAGTTTCTTTACACCGCCCCGCCGCACAACCGTGCGCGGGTACGCAGTTAATGGCACTGATTTCATTGTTTTAAATCCAAATCATCCAAGCGACTGCCACTTTTGTGGCTTGTCGGCCTTGTACTCAAACAACGATGTTACTGACAAATTGTTGGCTATGCGATAAATCGCCTCGCCCAACAATCCCGCCACCGAAAGAGTCGTTACCTTCCCGCCCTTCTCGGCAGGGCGGCAAACAGTATCAGTTGTAATCAATTCGTCAATACAAGAATTTTGCAATTTTTCGAGGCCCTTTTCATTCAGGATTGCATGGGAAACACAAGCCATGACATTTTGGGCGCCACGTTCCTTCAACAAATTGGCAGCAGCAATGAGTGTCGAGGCGGTTTCCGTCAGGTCATCCACCAACAACACATTCCGCCCCTGCACCTCGCCAATCAAGGCCATGGACTCCACATCATGTGGGCTTTTTCGCCTCTTTGCCACTATGGCCAGCGTTGTATGTAGCGCCTCCGCATAAGCATAGGCCATCTTGATGCCGCCCACATCCGGACTCACCACGATCAGATTCGGCACCTTCTTGTCAATAACGTACCTCAATATCACTGGCGCCGCATACAGATGATCCACCGGGATGTCAAAAAATCCCTGAATTTGCTGCGCATGCAAGTCCACGGTCAACACCCGCGACGCCCCGGCCGTGCAAATCAGGTTGGCCACAAGTTTCGCCGTTATCGGCACCCGCGGCTGGTCTTTGCGGTCCTGCCGGGCGTAACCGTAAAAAGGAATGACGGCTGTTATGCGCGATGCGCTTGCGCGTCTCAACGCATCCATCATTATGAACATCTCCATCAAGTTCTGATTCGTCGGCGGACTTGTGGATTGCACCACAAACACATCCTTGCCCCGGACGTTGTCCTCTATTTTGACGAATGTTTCGCCGTCGGGAAAATCCTCGATTTTGCACCGCCCAAGCGGCACATCAAGAAACTGGCAAATCTTTTCAGCCAGCGGTCTGTTTGACCTGCCGCTGAAAATTCTAAAGTCTTTTAAATTTTTATCGTGTACCGGGTGACTGCTCATAAGGGAAAAAAACGGCGCCTCTTGCCCGTGGTCACATGACGGACTGAAGTTTAACGAGGCCATCCGCGACCGCAAGCTTAAAAAATTGTTTTTTTCTGCATTAGATTTGGCCTTGCCATCCGCCCCGGTTTGGTTTCTAACCGTTGGCCATGCCTGAATGGCTGTCTGTAATCTTTCTGGGAATTGTCGAAGGAATCACGGAATTTCTGCCCATCTCCTCGACGGGGCATTTGCTTTTGGTCGAACAGGTGGTTCCAAGACGCAGCGAGTTGTTCAACGTAGTCATACAGGCCGCCGCCGTGCTGGCCGTACTGCCTCTGTTTCCGCAGCGTCTCCGGCAGCTTGTCCATTGCATACGCGAGCCTGCCGCACGCGATTACTTTTACAAACTTGCCGCAGCTTTCTTCCTGACGGGCATGGGAGGCTGGATGCTGAAAAAAATGCATATCTCATTGCCGGAAACAGCCATGCCGGTTGCCATCGCGCTGATGGTCGGCGGCATTCTTTTCCTGGTTGTGGAATGGCGCCTGAAAGGTTCCTTTGTCCACAACGATGTCACCTGGAGCATGGCCGTCATGGTGGGGCTTGGCCAGCTTGTCGCGATGGCTTTCCCCGGCGCATCCCGCTCCGGAGCGACCATTTTGCTCTGCATGATCATGGGGCTGAGCAGGCCGGCGGCAACTGAGTTTTCCTTCATTGTAAGCATTCCAACCATGCTTGCCGCCAGTGGCTATGAAATTCTACACGAGCTACGCCATCCGGCCCCGGGCATGCAGCAGGAAAATTGGGGCATGGTTTTGCTCGGATGCGTCGTCTCGGCCGCAGTTTCATGGATGGCCGTGCGCTGGTTGCTGCGCTATGTGCAGACACACACTTTTGTTATTTTCGGATGGTATCGAATCATCCTGGGCGGCGTGATTATCGGGTTTGCATTGTTGAAGGGCCTGTCCTGAGACTGGCAGACGAAGCCTGCGCACCGC
>Ga0123519_10007991_pt1 | contig 16259 bp, 13 predicted proteins | sample YelNatPaOPRAMG02_FD_87396 | JGI IMG/M metagenome (GOLD analysis project Ga0123519, IMG submission 87396) | Hot spring microbial communities from Yellowstone National Park - Yellowstone National Park OP-RAMG-02 (version 2) | ecosystem: Environmental > Aquatic > Thermal springs > Hot (42-90C) ...
CAAGACTTGACCGGCTCAGCAGGCTGATTTGTTAGATGCAAGACATTAAATTTTTCAAAGCCAGAGTGGCTCGGGATTGTCAAATTGGGTAAAAATAAAGGCGCATGGATGGGTCGGCCAATGAAGGCGAGTTAATTGCCCGAAGCCAGAACGGCGACCATGCCGCCTTTGAGACTTTGGTGCGAATGCACCAGCGAATGATCCATGCTTTGACATATCGCATGACAGGCTCGCGCGATGACGCAGCCGATTTGGCCCAGGAAACATTCGTTCGGGCGTACATGGAATTGGGGAATTTCCGCGGCGAGGCCAGGTTTTCGACCTGGCTGAGTCGGATTGCAATAAATTTGTGTCTTAACTGGCGCAAGCGCGAAGCGCGCCGGCAGAATGTTTACCAAAGATGGGCAACCGCGCTCGAATTCACAAATCCTGGATGCGAAGAAAATCCGATGCCAGATGATTTGGGGCAGCGGGTGCAGGCAGCATTGAATTGGTTGCCACCCAAACAACGTGCTGCAATAGTCCTGACTGTGTATCAGGAGATGAGCCATGCCGATGCAGCCCGTGTACTGGGCTGTCCCGAGGCCACAGTGGCATGGCGCGTGTTTGCAGCGCGGCGGAAATTGAGACGTATGCTGAAAAATTTGAACCGCTGATGCCGTAAAATGAAAAATCACGAGCTCGAAAAGGTCTTGAAAAGCGCGCCTGCCCCCGATTGGCCCAGGGGGTACTTGGAAAGCTTTCCGGGCCGTGTGATTGCGCAGCTTAAATGCCGGGTGCGCAGCGCGTCCGTTGAACCACGAACCGGTTTTGGCCCGTTCAGGTCGCCTTTTCTGGTTTGGAGTGTGCGGCTGGCGGCAGTCTGCATTTTGTTTGGGGTTGCGTTTGTCCTATGGGAAAGCAACCGTGCCACGGTCACGGACCGGGAACTGGCGCAGGCCCGAAAATATGTGCTCGAGTTGAGAGAGCTTTTCCCGGGCCAATTACGTGCCATTGCATTTGAGGATTCAAGGCCACGGCTAATCCTGGCTGAAAGCCCTGTGGTGGCAGACACGCAACCTGTGTATGTCAGTGCACATGGCAAGCGCGGCTGTCAGACTTTCATTACATTCAGCGGACAGCAAATCCGCCTCGACGGCCATGAGTATGAGGTTCTGGCAAATGCGCATGGTGGGGTGATGTTAATCAGCGAGACCGGCGTTTTTGTCAGTGGTGGGACAACGGCACGAATCGGCGGTCTCCGCATTGAAGCGCGCGAGTTGAATCACAATACGTAAAACCGCGCCCGATGAAAGCGTTGGCTGTCGTAACTGCACTGGTGTTGCTGCCGGTCGTTTGCGGGTCCGGGATGCAAACCAATACCACCCCAGTGCGTCTTGCATTGGTTGCCCACCCGACCGTCCCTGCCACTGCGGTTGACATGTTGACTGTGGAGCTGGGTAGGGACAGCCGCTTGGCGTTGCTGGAGCGAGTGGAAGTTAACCGGATTTTTCGCGAGCAGGCCCTTTCACACACGGGCAAGGACGCCCTTAAAGTCGCGCGCATCCTTGGGGCGGACGGCCTGCTCGTGCTTGGTTTTGTCGCAGGACCGGATCAAACAAACCTGACACTCCGGCTGTTGTCGGCGAATACGGGGGTGATAATCGGGAGCACGCGAACGCCATGGTCGGGCGAGGTCTCGACCGAATAGGCTGCGGGCGTGGCTCGGTACTTTGAGCCGTTTTGGGCCAAACTTAAAGTGGTGGCAAAAGATGCTGTGCCAATATCCGTTGTGAATTTTCGGTCGGCTGCCAGTTCCGCTGAGGCGCAGCAGGTTGAACGGCAGTTAACCGCTCTGGTGATCGAACGACTCACACGCGAGCGAACCATTTTTGTTCTTGAACGACGCCGGATCGAGCTGCTTGCCCGCGAGAAAGAGTTCGACCTTGACGACTCTGAGTTTTGGAGTGGGGCATATCTACTGGAAGGTGTCTTGGACCCACAAAGCTACTCCAAAGGCACCCTCACCGTCAGCGCGCGGCTTGTCCCGCCCGAGGGTGGTTTGCCACTGGTTTTCGAGGTCGGTGGTCTTCGCACAAATCTCGCCGATGTTGTTGACCGGGTTGTTGCCGGTGTTGTTAGTGCGATCAAGCTCAGCCCGACTGTTACAGAATGGAACGCTTCTGAAGAGGCTCGACAATTTTTCGCTGAGGCAACCTGGGCACTGCGCTGGAAGATGTATCCCGAAGCACAAGCCGCAGCAGAATCAGCTTGGGCACTCGGCAAACGCGACTTGGAATGTGCACTTGTTCGCATCCGCGCTTACGTGGACGAGGTGCCAGGTATATTGCCCACCAATGTCATGCGTTTCCACGCCGGCAAACCCGATCTGCGATACGTCCGCATTGCCGAGCCGTTAAACAGCCGGTTTTGTGACAATGCACTCTGTGCTCTTCAATATTACTACGAGTTTTGCCGAACTTACCCTGAGGGCATGCGGATGACAATCACACCCGGTCCTGATACACACACGGGGTCATACTCGGACTGGTACCGGTTAGGACTGGACGTTTTGGAAGCAGCAACACGCATTTTGCAATACTATTACTTCAGGCCTGATGCACGGGCACAGGTAGCGGACAAGCTGCCTGAGTTGCGTGCATTAGCATGCCAGGTGGCAGATCTCATCGCAAATGAACCATCTGTGCGTGAGAGCTATTTCGTAGGCGACCGGCTGGTGCCGTATGACGAACTGGCAGACACAATTGGAACTTCGCCGAACATCTTTGATTGCATGGTCAGGTGTGGGTGTTTTTGGCAGGAACGACCCGAAGATACCGTGGCGCTGTACCGCAGGCTGATGAGCAGCCCGGTTTTTTGCTACATCCACACGGCCTTCTGGTTTCGTGAGTCGCTACAACCGCGGTTTGTGGCCTGGAATGAAACTGAGGAAAGATCAATTCCGCTTGTCGCGGAAGCGTTTTTAAACGAGCTGAGCAACTCCACAAATCCACTGTTGAGGTTGGAGGCAAAGGCGCTGCGGCTCGCCGATGCCCGCACTGACACAGCGGCAGTTCGGGCTTTCAACGACCTGTTCGACACAATGACGCAGAACCGCGATGTGTTCGTCACGAACAATGTTGATTTGCTGTACATGAACTGGTGGGTTGGTGAACTTCTCAACCAGTTCCAAGACGGCATTTCTGTTGCAACGCGCGACAGGCTCCGTGCCAGATACAACACCGAATATCGCCCCGTGATGGAAGAGTGGCATGAGGAAGTCAGCCGTAGAATAACCGAGGCACGAATGACCCAGCTTGCAGTCGGCTTGCTGAAACACGTAATCACCGAAGACAAGCCGTTGAATGCAATGGGATTCTATGTCACCGGTTCCGAATTGCACGGGTCCAGCCAACACGCCGGCGAACTGCGCCCGCTCTTGGCCACGTACAAATCCAATCTTACACACAAAACACAGGGCTTGACTGGGGCGGAAAAAGCAAAAATGCAATCCAAAATTCAACAGGCGGAATTGTGGGAGAAAATGATCGAGCAGATTGCAGCGGCCCCGGAACCGCGCCGTCAACTTGTTGCTACAAGGTCAGGCCGGCCATCGGGAGCTGATCTTGGGCAGGTTGGCCGACCTGCGCCGGCCGCTCCTAACAAACTGCACACTGCGCCGCTAGCCGCGCCAAAGACCGTGTTGACCGTGACGAATTATATTCCCTTCCCAGTCGAGCGCCTTAAAGCCGGTAAACTCGAGGAGAGCATCCGTGAGCTTAAACTTGAATTGCTCGGTGCGCGTGATGGTCGGCTATGGTTTTGCGTGCGTTTCGCGCGCCTTTACCTTGTTTACCACGAGCGCGGTTCGCGCTGGGAGGGTGATGCGCGGGTGTTGGTTGCCGGTCTGAACCTACAAGATTTCTCCTGGGAACTGGTGCCTTTTCCTGCCCGGCAGGAAAGGATCGATTCAGTGTTCATGTGCCACCCGAGCACACTGAATTTGCCGGTGACTTTCTGTTCGTCAGTGGCATGGACTATGTTCAACGTTACGACTTCAGATCAGGCCGATGGGAAACGTTCAGTGTACCATGGCAAATCACACCCAGGCTTTTTGCAGTTTCGGGCCGACTTTTTGCAGCTAATGAAGAAGCAATTTTCGAGATACTCGATGGCGGTCGGAACATAAAAATCCTGGCCAGTTGCAGGCGCAGCCCGGCTGTTTCAAAGCTTGATCTGCTCGGTGCGCTGCCACGGCCAAAGTTGTTTGCGTTTTCAAAATACCCGGTGCTGGTTTCCATTGCCGAGTCGGGTACGAACCGAGTTTACAGTTGGGATGGAACAGACTGGCACGAGCTTTTCAGTCTGAACGCGTCGCAACCGCCGGACGTTTTTGAGGATGTGGTGGTGTTTCGCTCCGGCTTCTCTAGCCCCGGCGGGCAATCCACATTATGGCTTTGGGACAAAACCGCTCCTGCGCCAATACCTTGGGTGGCCCAAACGCCGAGAACTCGGTCGAGGTCACAGTTGCTCATGGCCCCTCCATCCTTTGAACCACCAGCTCGAAGGCAATCTGCTTCAGCTAAAAAACCGCGGTGGACACTGCGTCTGGACGAATCGCTTGGGGATTGTGGTTTGACCTTCTACCGATCGACCCTTTACCTGTATGCCGACCACGCAATTCTGACCAATGTGGCTGGTGTGTGGCGGATTCTGGAAAAAGACGGGTACCACGCCGAGCTTATATGCCTGTGCGACGATCTGCCGGGACCGCTGGTTGTTCCGCTTAAGTTTGACGTTAGACGTGGTAAACCGCCGCTCAGGATGCTGACCATGAAGAGAATCCCGATTCCATGGGAAACTTACCCACCCATGCTGGTGTTTGCCGATGACGTGCTGTGCGTAGCGCATGCGACCGTCCCGGGCATTTGGCTGATCAGTTTGGCAGAGCTGCAAGAAGCCTTCGCGGCACAAAAACCGCTGCTCCAGCCGGAATCCGACGCGCCGCCAGAAACATGGCCGTCCCCGATGCGTCCACCGTGGCAAACGAATCTGCCGCCGTTTTATTGGGCGTATGCAGTCGCGCGCCGACCCGACGCCCGGGCCACAACATCAGACCCAAACACAATGAAATCAGCCCGGTTTTGTTCAAAGGATTTACGTGTCAGTATTGTCAAACTTTTCGGAGATGAAAGCCGGCTCGACATTAATTTTGCTGACGATGCTCTGGTGGGGACCTGATTGGGCCAGTGCACAACTGACACTCGTGCCTGATTCGCGTCCGCAAAGTGTATTTGCCGGCAGCAATCGCAAAATTTCAGTTGTATGGCGAAACACGGGCGATGAAGTTGCTGACGTCGAGTTGCGTTTCAGACTCTACCAAGGCACTGCAGCCACGGCAGTTTTACTGAATGAGGCGCCGCTGAGACGGGTCAAAGTCCTGCCCGGCCAGACAGTGAGCGACTCGGCCGTGCTGGATTTTCCCGCTGTCCGGGCCGAAACACGGTTCATGGTTCAGTGGTTGGATGGGACAAACCGTCTGCTGGGCACCACACACGTTTCGGTTTACCCTACCAACCTGCTCGGCGAGCTGAAGCTACTTGCGGGAGATAACACAGGTCTTGGGCTATACGATCCACATAACCAAATCAAACCTGTTGTCCGCAGTCTCGGATTGCAGTTTGCTGATCTCGAAGGAACCGGTTTGGAAAACTTTAGTGGGAAACTTGCCGTTTTAGGCCCGTTTATGCAAAGCGCGGCAATCCCGACCGGGTTTGCGAACCGCGTCAAGAACCTCGCCTCAAACAATGTTGCAGTGGTCTGGCTTGTACCGCCCCCGGACAAATACGACAAGCCACGGCCATCGTTTTACGCGGTGTCCGTGCCGGGATGCACAAACGCCATAGTCGTTGCGCAAGCTGATACTGTTGCCTCACTTGCCGATGATCCACGGGCACAACTTAACCTGTTGCACTTTTGTCGGTTGGCGCTGCGGCCTGAAGAACCGCAGTTGCCGTTTTTGACACATTAACCAGAAACCAGTAACTGAACCATGAAACTGACTAAAATTGCGACTCTGACGCTGTGCGTAGCGGGTGTACTATGTGCATTTGCGGGTGGGCCAGAGACACTTACTGTGGCCGTATTCGATTTCGAGTCCAAAGACGAGTCGGTCAAAGATCTCGGGCCCAAGGTGGCTACACTTATCAACGCGAACCTGTCGGCTCGCCCGCAAATTATCACTGTGGAACGCGCCGAGCTGGAGAAGATATTGGCCGAGCAAGAGCTGGGTCTATCGGGTACGGTGGACCAGCAAACAGCAGCAAAGGTCGGCCAGTTAACAGGCGCAAAAATGCTTGTGACAGGGCGCGTGTTCAAAGTGGACAAGAACCTTGTTATCGTAGCCAAGATAATCGGCACTGAGACCAGCCGTGTGTACGGCGAGCTGGTCCAGGGCACAGGGGCGGACGTGCTCACGGAGCTTTCAGCCGAGTTGGCAAATAAAATTGCAAAAACCGTAACCGAGAAAGCAGAAACGCTGATTGCCAAGGTCGTCTCGCGCGAGGAACGGATCGAGCAGATCAAGAAACTCATCAAAGACAAACCACGGCCGACTGTATCAGTCAAAATACCCGAGCGACATTTTGGTCAACCTGTGATTGACCCGGCCGCAGAAACCGAGCTGAGCAAGATACTCCAAGAATGCGGGTTCACGATTGTGGGGGATAAATCGCCGCAAAAACCCGAAATCGAGATTACCGGTGAAGCTTTCAGCGCCTATGGCACCCGCAAGGGCAATTTGATCTCGTGCAAGGCACGTGTTGAACTCAAGGCGCAGAATCGGGCCGGGGATATCCTAGCGGTGGACTGCCAAACAAGTGTGGCGGTTGACGTTGCTGAGCAAACAGCCGCTAAGACCGCTTTGGAGAACGCTGTCATGGACCTTGCGGAGCGCCTGCTGCCTAAACTCGTTAGGTAATTCGATGAGGCCGGGCTTACAACTGATCCTCGGCGCCACGGTTTTTGCCATAACGCTGCAGTCGGTGGCGGCTGTGCGCGTTGCGTTAATGGACTTTTCGACGGACGATAACAATTATCGCAGCATGCAGCGCGCAGCCGATTTCACAAGCCTGTTGCAGACACGTCTGCAGGGTGAATCAGATGTGGAGTGGGTTGAACGCGCGCAACTGGAACGCGCACGGCATGAACTCGAACTGTCTGCGATGGGGATGCTTAGTGCTGGGCACCCGATTCGCCTTGGCAGATGGGTTAAAGCCGATTGGATGATCACAGGCCACTTTTCCAAAGATGACAAAAACAGACGCATTTTGTCGCTTGAGGTAATTGATCTACGCCATGCTGATCTAATCGCCAGTAACACGGTGGTTTTACCGGACATCAAAATCGCCCAGATTCAACCGGAGAAGGAATGGATCAATTTGGCAGTGGAGAACATAAGGCATCTTTTGTCCGAAAGCAAAATGCGCCAACGCAACGCTGCTTGGAAAGTTCGGATTGCGTTGCTGTTCCTTGCGAACACGCATCGTTTTGGTGGTGGTATTCACATGCGTGAAACGCTCGGAACGCTCGGCCAATCACTGTCGGATGCGTTCCGCAGTGCCGTTGCCACAAACGACCGCATCTGGTTGATTCGCTTCCCCAAAGCATACCGTTCACTTGAAGAATCCGAGCTGGTTCTTGAGGGGCTGGTTGAAGCGGACCCGGCTGCGTGGCAACAAGTAGCTGACCTCTACGTTTGGGGCGAGTATTATGGGATTAGCAAACCTGTCGCTGGCAAACGTGTGTACCGGATAATTGTACGCCTGCATTTGTGGGACGGTGTTTCGGTGCCGAAATCAATTGAGGAAGAAATCCCGTGTGCGCCCGACGGTAGAGTTTCTTCGGTAGAGCTTCTTGAACGCGTCAACCGGCTTGTGAGCTTCGTGATTACCAATGCGCATAAACGCACTGCGCAGGGTGACTTTCGAGAGATCAGACGTGAAATTGCCAACTCGGTCCTTCGCTCCTATGACCAGATGACACTTCTTCCATCGGGTAGTCGCGACAGTATAGGTTGGTATGACGCCGACCGATTCGAATCTGCAGTACGCATGCTCGAGACAGCCTGTTTTTTTGACCCCGATAATGCAAAAGCCAGATTGCTCTACATCTCAACGCGATGGGAGCCTAGGATAGGGCATCCTTCAAAAGTCGAGTTCTGGTCAAAATGGCGATGCAGCATCGCCTGGGCGAAATACGTTAACAGGTTCGGACTGGCGCCGCCACCGGTACAACTACTTTTCCCACAGCACCCCAATGACGATGTTTGTGAGCCATATGTGCAGTCGGTTGAAGATTTCTTGGGAACCTTCCCACAATGGTACCCGAACGAATGGACTGAAGGAGGTAAAAAATTACCCCCAATCATTGACTTCACTCTTGCGCAAGCCGAACTGCGTGGCTTCCCGTCTGAGATACCGCTTGACCTTGCCTATAAGTGGCGGAAGGAGGTTGAAGCCGAGTGTTGGCGACGTATAACGCACGTTGCCGAGTTTATTACTGCCGGGCATTGGCAGCCCAAAAACTCACGGTCTTGGTGGTTTTTGTCCTCGATGCTCCGCCGCATCCTGAACGCAGATCAACCGCCTTCAGCGCGACTTGCGTTGCTGGAAAAGATATGGCCAGCGTGCATCGAGTACGCCAAAAAACACGAACATGACCCGATTTTCATGTTGGACGGTTTGTTTTCACTGCTCGAACAACCTGTGCGCGAGCTGTGTGAACAAGCCGGTAAACCCGACAGAGCCGCACAACTGCTGGCCATGATTCCCCGTAAACAACCACCTGAAGAGGCGACTCCGGCCGGTAATATACCCCGAACCTTGCCCTCGTGTGCGCCGGTTCTTGGAATCGGGCCATATCCCGAATGGCTTGGTGACACCCGCGCGTTCCTTTCCATGTTTAGCCTCTATCCGCCCAACCCGGCGCTGCCCAAAATAAAACCGCCTGTGCAAAAGTTCAGTTTCCCACCCCACTTCGACGTGCAGGCTGTGTCCCAGATTGGGTTCTTGAATGGGAAGTTGTTGTTGGTTGCAACCGACCAACGCTTGGCTCTGTCCACGGATCCTAATGCAGATGTGTCGTCAGAGACCGTGCCAGAACGGTCACGCCTGTGGGTATTAGAACCCGGAGCCAGTGGCCCGACCCTGTTCGAGCCTGCGCTATTTACCAAAAACGTTCGGCAGTTTTTAATCGAGGACAACCGACTTTGGGTTTGTGGTGAGGCGGTAGGTTACATGGACCTCAAACTGCGAGGCTTCCGAAAGCAGACACTGAGCGACGGTTATGATCTACAATCGGCAGAGGGCATCACTCGGGTTAACCACGACATCTTCACTGCGTCCGGGTTCTCTCTCCGCCGGTTCGATACTCAGCAAAACAGGTGGCATGTACTCGAGTTACCCCCAGGCAGTTTTCGCTCGAGCAGTGTTTCTCCGTGCCTGTTTGCAGGTAACAAAGATTGGTTGTGCTATGTGGTTGGCACGATCGTTTTTTACAATGCCAGAAACAAAGGTTGGGTATTTCTCGCACCGGAGGAAACACTGCCTCGAATTGGAAATGTCACTTGTGTGACCTCCTCGGATTTGCTCGAAATCGGTGTTCTGCTTTGTATTGGCGCTGATGAGTCCAGTTTTTGGTTCGGTGGTTATGATGGGCTGTGTGTTTGCGTTCCAAACACGGGCCGCTTTCAGGCCTGGCAATCCCCCAAGTTTATATACGGCCCTATGAGTATATCGATGATCAGTTTTTCTTCACCCAATCCGTCAGCCGAGCTTTCAAACCGGGTTCAGCACACCATGAAGAAAGTTTTGGCTGAGCGCATTCGAGTTTACGCCACAACACGTGTAACCTCGCCCACGAGCGACCCGCTTAATCTTAGGTGGCGCATTCCCGGCAGTGTGACTGCTCTCGCACACGACGGCGATTTTCTCTGGTTTGGCACGGAAAACTACTGGGGCGCACACCTGCTGATGCTGCACAAGCCCACGCTGCGGTTGGTAGGATGCTGCGAAATGAATCTGCGGGGAAAAATCTCAAGCCTGGCGGTTTCTGGTACCGATGTGTGGATAGGTACAACTGACAGCGACAATCTGCTTCTGCGCCTGCCGAAGGCGCCGTTCCTGGCGATTCCTCAGGATCGGTGGGTCCCCTTCGCCATCTCTGACGAAGAACGTGCCACGATCATCAGAGGCATGAGCAAGCGCGATCAGGCAATGTACGCATTCTATGCACGTGACGATCATAGTGTGGTTTCGTTGCTGGGGGATATTGATCCCCAAAAGGCCAGCATCGAAGAAATGTTCATCCTCGCTTACAGCTACGCGTCAACAAATGTCAATAGGTTCGACCTTGCGAAGGTCTGGCTCGAGCGGATCATGGCAAGGTATCCAGACTCACCTTGGTCGGAGGTCGCACGCGCAGCAATCGTTGACTGCGAATTGCGTCAGCTAGAACAAGAAGTTAAAGGATTGGAGTCGCGCAAGTTCGACCGTAATGGCGACGGGTCTATTGACGAGGCCGAAAGAGCCGCAATGGAAACCGACCTGCGCAGGCCGGGCGACCAGGATGAGCTTGCACAAAAACGCCTTTTGCTCGAGCTGGAACGGATCGTTCGCCGATACGACCACAACAACGACCGCGCACTTGATCTGCCTGAACTGGAACGACTTCGCCAGACCATAGATGTCTATTTGAAAGCCGACCGGGACATGCCCCAGCTCAGAGTACGCATCCGATTCTTAAACCCGCTGCTTTCAGACAAGCTGCCCGCCGCGTCCGTGATGCTGGAAACTTATGACACAAACAAGGACGGCAAGCTGGATGCAGCGGAGTTGTCAGTTTTGGCCGGAAAATTGAAACGGAACTGATCAACCGCCTCATATGCAGTCTATTGCGCACAGCAGGCTTGTCCGGGGTGCGTGGCGGCTACACCGATGCAACATGCGGGTCGAGCGGTGCAGGTTCGGTTGTTTAATACCAGTTCCGCCATGCAACTGCACCTTTCTTTGGTCTTGTAGAGGCGCTCTGTAAAACGTTGCCCCACGCGCTTGACGGCGGTCACAGACCGCCCAAGCGCAATCCAAAACTGGAATTGGTATAACATGTTCGGTTTGATGCCGGGACAGATCGCAATGAAAAAGAAAAAGTTCATGATCACGATGCTTGTGGTATTGGTTGTCGGGGTGGGCGCAGCTCTGGTGCTTCACTGGTATCTGAGCTTGCCACCCGGACCTGTATATGCCACTGAAAAAGATTTTCGCGAAGTGTTGCTGAGCACGGACGGTAAATTGCCCCAGCCGCAACAAACGGTCATTAAACCCATCCCAATAAACCGACCTGTCCGGCTCGCCATAGGCGGCCTTGGCTTCGACAACAATGAACAAAATCAGCGTCTGGCTGATCTCGTGCTCGTTGAATTGGCAAACGCACCCGGGTTGGACCTCGTTGAAAGACAGGCGCTGAACGCTGTCCTGACCGAACTTAGTCTGAGCCTGACCGGGCTTGTGCGCGCCAAAGACGCAGTCCGGGTTGGCAAATTGCTGAAAGCGGATTGGTTCCTCCTGGGCACCGGCACGAAAATCGGCGGCACGAATTCGGTTGTTGTGCGAATTGTGGATGTACAAACCGGAATACTGCGCAACGCAGCGGTTTTTTCCGCGGACCAACCACTACCACAACTGGCAGCGGACATGGCCGCGTTTATCAAACAGAGCCGGCAAGACGCTGCTTCTGCAAAAACTCGCCTTTATCTGGCCATCGGCGGTTTTGCAGACCTGAGTCTTAACAACCGGCTCGCCAGTTTTCCCCGACCAACTACGTGGTTACCTCATGGCAGCATACAAAAACAGCGACGTGACATTGCTTGAACGCGAGTACGTAGAGACGCTGCTTCAAGAGGTGCAACTTGACCTGGCGGGGCTGACCGAAGACGCAGGCACAAATCAAGCCGTACCTATGCAATCGGCCTTCTGGTTGGTAACAGGTGAGTTCCAATCGTACGAAACCACTAATGTTCAGGTCGAATTAAACCTCAACATCCAACGCATCTTTGGACGGTTGCAACGGTTCAATTTGCGCGGCCCGCCAACCGAGGAGATAGCCCTACAGGTCAAAAACTTAATTGACCGTGTCCTGAAGGAAACCACCGAAATTGTCATCCCAACCCGCGTGAGCGAAGTAAGGGCACAATTGATGAAAGGCAAAGACCTTATGGGAATTGCCGATTCTATATCACCTAGTCTCAGTCTTATTTATGTGCCGGCGCATAGCCCCCTGGAAGGCGCGGCACGGCTCACGCGCGAACGCAATTTACAGGAAGCCATACGCGCCTTTCAAACCGTTCTGCTGCTTGACCCGGGTAACCGCGAAGCAAAGATGCATTTGGCAGCCTGCTTCAGAGATCCTCTTATCTACCGGATTGACGAAGCCCGCAATTTCTACCGCGAGATAATTGAAGAAAATGTCCGAGATAAATGGTCGGACCTGGCACGCAAGGCGCTGGTTGAATCCTTCCGATGGCACGACAATGCTGATGCAGCACGCTGGTTCGCTACAGCCGCGTCGAATACGACAAATCCAACCGCCGCGGCGTTTTACCGCGAGCAAGCCGATATTGCGGAGGCTGATGCAATCATCGAAAATGCTGAAGGACCAAAAGCAATCGAACTGGCCGAGAAACGGCTCTTCGAAGCCATCAAATCTTATGATGGGTACCTTCGAGCAAAGTTTCGGGGGTCACCGCCGCATTATCGCTTGGGAACGCGCGATTTTCTCCAGGCATTCGGCCCGGACCAGGAAAAGGCCGCTCAACGGCTTGCAGAACTGCTTCCCAAAATGATCGAGCAAGCGCCCGATATTGAACCATACCTCGTTGCTGCTGTCCTGGCTTCCCAGACCAGTGCAAACACCCCCATTCTCGCCAAATTCGAGCAAAGCCTCGACTGGTGCATCACCCACCCAACGAACGTCCTGGATTTTCAGGAATATTGGACAGACGCTTGTATTTGGGTTTACAAGTGGTGTCTCGAAAAGAAGCACTTTACCCTGGCAGTAAAGCTGATGGAAGGCCATAGGCGTGTCGCTGAACAGGGACATATCCGCTTCGGCGAACAGGAAATGATCAAACTTGCGTACGCTTACATGGGCGCACAACGTTGGAAAGACGCCCTCGATATATGGGAAACTTTTTCTGGCAAACCGGTCGTGCCAATAGGGACGGGTCCGTGGGGAACTGGAGGTGTGCCAGTTTTGACAGATACGTTGACGGCTTACTGTCGCGAAAAACTCGGGCTACCCCAACAGCGTAACCCGCGACGATTCAACTTGGGCCAAAGTTGCATGCACATTGGTCCATACTCAAGCTTTGCCGCTGACCCAGAGGGTCTGTGGGTGGCCGTTCCCGCACAATTGATCCGCCTCGACTTCGACATGAAAACGAATTTTGTAATTGAATTAGCGATTGACCCACACACGTCAATCACCTGTGTTTTGGTAGATGCCGATAAAATCTGGCTCGGCACAGACGGCGCCGGCTTGGTCGAGGTTGATATATCAACACGCAAATGCCGCCGGCTCACCGAAGCCGATGGGTTGATGATGGATCACATCCAGTGCCTTCACCGAAAAGGCGATGCATTATGGATCGGGTACGGAAGCAAAATCGGGGGTGGCCTTGGACAATTACACCTACCCTCACGGAAACTCCGGTCGTTCATGAGCAGCCTCGCCGCCGGCGCCTCTGTCGAACCGCCACGCAAACCTGTTTCGAGCATCACAAGCACCCCGGACAGCAACGTTTTGGTGCTGATATCTGACTTTGTATGGCGATTCAACAAATCGAATGACTCTTGGGAAACCATCCCACAGAGCGTGAGCGAAAAAACCGAGTGCTTTGCTGCAGATTCATCTCGGCTGGTGCTTGGGCGTTCTATTCTTCAAGCCGAGGTCGAAATTGAAGAACGGCACGCTACCTCCGGAGGTACAAACCAGGTGAAAACCACAAAGCTTGCCATTCCGAAAGAAGAATTGGACCAATTGAAAACAAGAACTTTTGCCACTAACAAATCCTGTCAAGCAGTCATCAAGAAAGTTGACTACGTGACCAAGAGCTTAGTAAAAGTTTGCGCATTCCCTGATCAAAAATGCCAAACCATTACGGATGACGAGGCGCTCCTAAACCCACCTACTACGATGACGTTGAATGGAGACGACCTGTGGCTCGGGGGCGACATGTACATCGCTCTGGTGGACTTGAAAGAAAACACCGTCAAAAAATTTGCCTATATCAGAGCACGTCAAGTGCGTAAAATTCAAACAGCCGGTGGCTACCTATGGACGCAGCTCTACGGCTACTTGTACAGGACACCTTTAACCGACATCAAATGAATAACTTATCACGCTCGATTCATGCACCCCATTTCAACCAATACACTTAACCTTGGCTGCGCATGGTTTCGCCTGCCCGACCCCGGACCATTTTACGCAGTCCCAAAAACGTGTCGCGGCACCGGAACCGTCCAAGTCACGCACCGCCCCCTGACCGTACGGGACAAACCAGTTCGCATCACTGACCCTGCAACCGGCCCGCCCCGGAAGCCTTCGGGGTTCCGTTTCTCGACCAAGCGCACCTGCAACACCACCGACCTAGTCCTCTACGAATACCGCGTTTACAACCCCAGCACTGGCCGCTGGCTGAGCCGGGATCCGATGGGTGAGAATAAAGAGCAAAATCTTTACCTTTTTGTTCGTAACAATGCGTCAAGGGGAGCGGATCCTTTTGGGTTGTACTACCTCCCCTATCCTTTCCCCCGGTTCTTGCCAGAGTGCAGAGGATGCAAATGTAGGTCAGTAACAGTGACAATAAACCCCAACGGTCGGCCATTGGTGTTTCCGGGTACGCAACCAGGCACTGTTTTGGTTGGGTTCCCTGTGATGGTGTCGGTTCAGGTCTATGGGGATATTTCCCTGTGTAAATGTAAGCACCAAGATAAAGGGACAGTTACACTTGGCTATCCCAACTTCCACACTGTTGATATAAGCGGCGAAAGAGAGATATCTTGTACCTACCGACTGGATGCGCCCGGTTACGACAATATTAAACCTCCCCCAACCGGCCAAGCCAGTGAGCAATACCGATTTGCCTACAACCTCACAATCACGGTTACTTGTATAGACAGCGACGGTAAGAGTTCGATAAGCGGATCTGGCACTTTGCCAGGTGGACCTTTTTGGTTCGTTCTTCAAACTGACCAGAGCGGGATAACGAGAACAGTTCCGACGCCACCCCGGAAATGAAAGGTTCTCAGCACTTACAGATTACAGCGGTTATTTTCGGGGCATCCATGTTGCTATTCGGGTGCCATAGCAGAGGACCTTATGAAGAACATCTTAAAGTATGGTATTCTGCGGAGGCATCTGCTGAGGAGAAGTATAGAGCCGCTCTTGCCATTGTCACAAATGGGATGCCAAGGGGCGAAGTTGTGCGACTTCTTGGCGAGCCACATTACGAAATTCATCGCTATGGTATCAATGGCGGTACGAGCAATGTTCTTCTCAACGCCAGCAACGCAGTGGGTGCACAAATGCGATCTTGCACGAGGTTTGACGTGGAGGATTTGCTTTACTGCGCTTCGGACGGGAGGGCTGTGCGGATAGCGTTTGATATCGTGGGGTTTGAGCATCGTTTGAACGACCGCCCTATAATTAGCATGTCGGTGGTGGGGTTGGATGAGTTTTGGTCGTTTTTACGGGCGGCAAATCGTTGGGAAAAGGACGCCCATTGAAGGCTTCGGTGAAGACTCAATCTAGCCGTAACGTGGCCGCCCAGACTGGTCTATCGGCGTTTCTGTTCGGCCTGTGTTTGATCGGGTCGCCAGTACCACTGAACGAAGGTCTTAGTTCCTAATCCGGTCGGCTCTTTTGAATTGGCAAGTTTGGGAAGGGCATTGGAGCTCTGACGTTATGAATCCCTTAACCAATTGGTCTGTGGTGAACCAGGTTCAGTTCACCACCAATGTGGTCCAGCGGTTGGTCACAACCAAGCAGTACGACAATTTGAACCCCCTGACGGAGATATCGTCTGCGCCATCTGGAAAGCGCCAAGCAAAGCTTGGTGGTTGCTAGTGTTCTTTGATTGTCAGTTGTGACTGGAAAGATTAAGGCTCAACCAAACTGCATTATATGGCTGAGCCTCGTGTTGAGACGGCACAATATACCGTATC
>Ga0123519_10007992_pt1 | contig 16259 bp, 9 predicted proteins | sample YelNatPaOPRAMG02_FD_87396 | JGI IMG/M metagenome (GOLD analysis project Ga0123519, IMG submission 87396) | Hot spring microbial communities from Yellowstone National Park - Yellowstone National Park OP-RAMG-02 (version 2) | ecosystem: Environmental > Aquatic > Thermal springs > Hot (42-90C) ...
ATAATAATTTGCGTTATAAATTCAATTACTAATCTGCTTCCAGTAACAGTTATTAAACTAAAAATTGTAAGCAAAAGAAGCCAAATTCTCGAAAATGTAAATCGATTAAAAAGAGAACCTATAAGAATTATAAGAATAATATTAATTATTATTGACCTTATAATTCTTAGTGTATAACCTGAACCTCTATAAATATTATCCCAATTATATAGTTTTGATATGAAAAATATTAATAATGCAGTACCTATAAAAATATATGAATAAATAACATAATTATCATTTAAAGTAAAAGATATTTCATTTTCTCTAAATAATTTTGTAAAAAATCTCAAATAATATGAATAATAAAAACTAAACCCAAACCATATTACGTCATTTATAACTAGTAATACTCCATAAATTATTTTCTTTTTAAATCTTGGAATATTTTTAAATAATTTTAGGTTTTCACCAATTCCAAAAAAATAATTCTCAACATCTGTTAAAGATTTTTTTAATTTTTCTCTAGTAGAAATAGCAATCAGTGACCTGCTAAGAATTAATAATATGATGCTAAATGTAAAAAAAAGTGCAAACCAAATCCTGGAAAATAAAAAATTTACAAATATAACCCACAAAATTATAAAAAATATCGATCCAATTATTATAGAAATAATTATTTTTAAATAATAATTAGGTTTTGAATAAATACGATTAAAGCTATATAATCTGAAACAACCAGCAATTATTAAAATTAATCCAATAAAAATAATTGAAAAAATTACATAAGTTTTATTTATTGTATAAGCAAAAGCAATAGCTCTAAAAACTTTAGTATAAAATCTTAAAAAATATGATAAAAATCCTGCAATTGATAAAATAATTAAATCATTTATAAACAATAACAATCCATGAGATATAATATATTTTTTAGATCTTATTAAAAAATTATTCATAAATTAAAATTTGCTAAAAAATTTTTAAATTTTAAGTTCAATACTTATTTAATAAAAATTAAATTATAATATAAGTAAATTATTTTGAAAATTCAATATTACCAACCATCACTCCTAAATCTCTGTCATCATCACTAATCCCCCATTTTTTAGGATTCCATGTCCTGCTGGGAATTACAGTAAAAGTAATGGCAGTTCTGTTTGATGGAGGTAATTTTAATGTATATTTATGCCAATTGTAATCTGATAATTTAAATTTCTTAATATAAGAATTATCAATATAAATTTTAACAAATAACGGATTAGTAAGTAAATCAGGATTTTTTGCTTTTAAGGCAAAACTGAATATATTGCCTGTTTTTTTAATTGAAGTGCTTGCATCATAAGATGTCCACCATGGACCATCAGAGCTTCCGTTTTCTACATTATAAAATCCATAAGAATTGGTGTGATTTAAATCAGACCATTTAAATAAATTTTGCTTTATGTTAATTGATAAATTATTACAAGAATTATATGAAAAACTTGTCATAAAAATTATTAATATAATTATAAATGATATTAGTCCGGATTTATTTTTCACTAATTTTTCTTTAAAAATCTCTTTAATTGGACGATCAAAGAAATCACTATAATTGCTATAATCTAATATTTCAAATCCTTTTAAATTAGTAATTAAATTTAAAGCTTCTTTTTCTTTATATATTTTAATATACAAATACATTAAACCTATTATAAGCCAAAAAGTAAGCTGGATTTCTGTCATATTCGTATGAGAACCAAAAAATAAAATTATTACCATCGAAATAAATGATATAAATAATCCGTAAATAATTAACTTATTTTTATCATTCAAATTAAATTTTTTAGTAAAACATTTATAATTTATAAAATTTCTTATAATTAAAGAGTAAATTGCTAAAAGTAAAATAAGCCCGGGTAAACCAAATTCAGCAAAAATTTGAAGATAATAATTGCCAGGATAATCTACTTGAAGAAAACCTCTATCATATTTCCAGTTATAATCAGGAAGCTCTATTATAAAAGTACCAGAACCAACTCCACTAAGCGGGTAATCTCTACCCATTTGAAACGCTCTTTTCCAAAGTATATATCTATAATTTGAAACAGACTTTATAGCTTCTTTAAAACTATCAATTTTAAAATATAAAACAGCAGCATTAATTGTTTCAATTGTTTTCATAACAACACCTGATGAAACAATTTTAACTTTTAATTTATTATCAGTTTTTAATAATATAGCAGAAAATAAAATAAAAAATATTAAAATGATAGCGATGATTGTTAATATTATTGATTTATTTCTTTTAGAAGCTTTTGATAATACTTTTAAACCTATAACTATAAATATTATAAGAGAAATAATAATACCTATTAAAGAACTCCTTGAACCCGCAAAATAAATTAAGGGTAAAAATAACAAAAATATTAATAAAAATATTAATTTTAAATACCATTTTTTAAAGTAAATTACAGCAATTAAAATTAATGGAAATATTAGAACAATAAATGAACCAAGTGAATTTGGATCTGTAAATGTAGCATTGAACCTCCCTGAAGTTATCCAAGGTTCAAAATTTCCAAAAGATGGATTGAAAAAGAACTGATATATAATTACAAAAGAAGATACTACTGTTGAAGCTAATAATATAGTTATACATATAATTATTTCTTTAAAAGTTTTTATTGAATTATATATAATAAATAAAAATAAAAATCCTATTAAATAATTTGATAAAAATTTGAGTACCCAGATTATTGCATCATTTGCTTTAAAACCATTTATATTTATATTTAAATTATGCAAATAAGGAGTTATAAAAGGATAAAAATTAATATATCTATAAATTGTAATTAATGAAGAAAAAATAATCATTAGTGAAAATAAAAAAACTGGCAGTAACAGTTCCTTTGGAAAAAATAATTTTTTAGTAAATATTGTTAAAAGATTATTATTGAGACTTTCATAAAATCCATTTAAAAATATTCCTACTAATAAATATAAAAATATAATTGAAATTAATGAAAAATCATTTAAATGTAGAATTTTAGGTAAAAAATTTAATAAAGGAATTAAAAAAATGAATATATAAAGCCCAATTTTTATATTATAAATAGTAATTAAAAAAAATATTATTAAAAAACTGTTTAGAAAAAAAATAAAATATATATTATCAGTAATAATTGTAATTTGATAAAAATAAAATAAAGTAATTAAAATAACATTTAGAAATAAATAATATATTATTTTTTTCCCACTAATAAATATTGAATTTAGATTTTTAATTTTTAAAGTATTGGTTTTTACCATTATACTAGTTATTTATTACTTGTATCTTTATTATTTATACCTTTATTTATATTTATAACCTCTTGATAAAAATTTTGTAATTGCAATGTATGAGAATTAATATCTGTTGCAAATTTCTGAAACATTTCATTAGAATTTTTACTTAATTTTTCTATAAGTTTATTATCATTAATCATTTTATTCATAGCATCTATAAGAGAATTAAGGTTTCCTGGTTCAAAATAAAGCCCATTTATGCCATCTTTTATAAACTCTATTAAAGCACCATGACTTGAAACTATAGCTGGTAATGAATATTTTGCAGCTTCCATCAGAACAATCCCTGCAGATTCTTTAACTCTTGATGGCAATACAATAGCATTACATTTGTGCATTTCTTGAGAAATTTTTTCTTCATCTTGCCAACCAAGAAAAATAACTTTTTCTTTACCTAATTCAGAAGCTTTTTGTCTACAATATTGAGCCATTACTCCATCACCTATAATAACTAATTTAGCATCAACTTTTTCTATTGCTTCCAACAGAATATCTATACCTTTTTCCAATGATAGACGCCCAAGATAAAGAAAAGTAAATTTTTTTTCTTTATTATGTTCTATATAATTATTATTTGTATTTATATCAAAACTTATTGGATTATTTATTATTTTTACAGGTATATTTTGTGGAATATAGTCTTTAAAAAAATAATAAATAAAATTACTTACTGCTACAAATCCACTAATTTTTCTATTAACTTTAAAAAAATCCATAGCTATTCTGTATCTAATCCATCTCCATACTTTATGCAAGTATTTTCTTTTATCACAGTTAGTTACAAGGCAATGATATTTCATATTTGGTTTATAAAGGCTGCAAAAATTTTCCGTTTTAAAATTATAAACACCAAGATTAGGACAAAGGAGGCCATAGTCATGTAACGTAAATATTACAGGTATTTTATAATTATATAAAATACTTATTATGGGCCATGAAAGTGCTTTTGAAATTCCATGTATGTGTGCTAAATCAGGTTCCCACTCTGAAAGTAATTTTTTTAATTTCCTTGCAGCTCTCCAATTATAAACACCGCTGGTAATTGCATCAAGCTTACTAGGATTATTAAGTATATCTTTTTGATTTAAACAAATTATTTTTTTAATACTTGAATTAACTAAATCTTTACAAACAGGTCCAACTGCAGAAAAAAATATAACCTCATTACCATTCTCAGCAAGCTTTTTTGCACTTTTTATTGCAACTTTTCCCGTCCCACCTTCTATATAAGCATAGTCATTTAAAATTAGTATTTTTAATTTTTCCATTTTTAAAGCTTGGATTAATTTTTTAAATAAATTCTAAACATTAAATATAAAATAGTAAAAAAACATTAATTAATATTTAACAATTCTATTATTTTTTTATAACTTTCTTCCCAAGAATGTTGCTTTGCATAATTTATATAATCTTTATCTTTCCCATTTTTTATTGCTATTTTCAAGTTTGTAGAAAAATCTTTAACATTATCAGATAACAATGCAGGACTATTTATTAATTCAAGTTCTTCCCATTTTACAGCTACAACTGGTAATCCACAAGCCATATATTCATATAATTTTATTGGGTTTACAGTTTTAACAACCGGATGATTAATATTAAAAGGAATAATTCCTACATCTGAATTATAAATATATGAAGGGATATCCTTATAGTCTTTTTTCCCTAAAAAATAAATGTTTTTTAAATCTTTTAATTTTGTCAGATTTATTTTTGGGTTTCCTATAAGTACAAAAGATATATCTTTACAACTAATTGCAACTTCTCTTAAAAATTCAACTCCAAACCATTCATCTATTGCTCCAACATATATTGCGATAGGTCTTTGAATATTTTTTAAATCTGCTGGTATTTCTTTTTTTGTATTTAAAAAATGATTTATATCAACTCCGTTGGATATATAAAATGCTTTATCTTCATAACCGGATAAATATTTCTTAAGCGTATGTGCAGAATAAATAATATTATTAACTTTACTTTTAAGATCCTCCTCCAAATTTTTAAGATTTTTATTTATTTTTTTAAAAGCTCCTGATAAATCTGCTATTCTTAAAATAGATTTTTTATAACTTAGCTTATTTATCCAAAAATATTGAGTAATCGAATCAAACCACAATACATCTACATCTAAAAATCCATGTTCTTTTGCAACTTTCATAATATTGGGGATTGTAAAATTATTCCAATATTTTGAAACAAATTTTGTATTAAAAAATGGCATTTCATTAGGAGTAAATAATGCCATTGGAACATATATTTCTATATTTTCAATTCCACTTTTTACATTATTTTTATAAATATTATATCTTTGAATTAATTCATTCTTATCTTTTCTTAGAAAATGAAAAGGTGAAATAGGATCAGAAACAAAAAAAACATCCCATCCATTCATTGCAAAAATTTTAGCATAGTGATGGCTACCTACCTGATAAGGAGATGACCAATAATTAGTTGCAGCTATTAATATTTTTTTACGCATTTGATAAATTATTAATCAGTTCATTTATTTCAAATTCATTAATTGAAAAATTACCAGATTTATTATATGTAATTATAAATGAAAATTCTATTGGAGATTTTTCGTATAAATAATATTTTATTTTTTTTGCTTCATGTTTTTCTCCATAACTACTAGATACATAACAATTTTCAATCAAATAATTAATATTATTAATATTATCAGTAATTATAGGAATTAAATTTAAAACAATTCTATTATTAAGTTTAATTGCAATAATGGAATTTTTAGGATTTTCATTTAAATCTAAATTATTATTTAAGATAAAATTAATTTCATAATAATGCTCGCCTTTATTAATAAATCTATCTTGTATAATCCAATACTTTTTTATTTTATCAAAGATAATTATTCTTTTATGAATAAGAGGATCCTTTAATTTAAGGTAGCCATAATGTTCGCCTTCAAAAAAATCAATATCATAATTTGAAAACCATTTATTAACTTTAACTTTTGAATCATTAAATAAAAAAAATAAATCTTTTTCATCAAAGTTATTTTGTTCAGTTTTATCAACCATTACAGTGTTATGAGAACTTGTTGAACGAAATTTATTTCTTAAATCAGGCAAAGGTGTATAAATATAAGTTCCTGAATCAATAAATATATCTTCCCCCTCTATAGACATTATAAAGCTTAATTTATCATTATGAGTATGTCCACCTATTCCATTTTGCCCATTTTTACCTGCTGAAATAATCATCATTGCATCATTATTTTTTAATATATAAAATCCACCATTTTCAAAGCTTAAACTATTTTTTTCTCTAAAAATATTTCTTTTATTAAATAATTGATAAAATTCATAAGCTTTATGTCCAAATATCCATAATGCTTCATCATAAAATTTATTTTTATCAAAATATAACTTTTCTTCATTAAAAAAAACGGCTCCCATAAATATTAAATATTCAAAATTAACTCTTTCATCTGCATTAAATAAATGTAGTATACCACTATCATTATCTCCTATTTGAGGTATTTTACCATTTCCATTGTTTATAGCATCTAAAAAAATAAACATTTTCTTTAATTTCTCAACATAATGATTTCCAAATATTTCTATAGCACAATCTATAATTGTTTTTGAATTATTAATTGTATTCTTAATTGTATTTTTTTTATTTGAAGCAAAAAAAGTTGAATAAAAGAATAATTCAAGCACTAATTTATGATAACAAGTTGAATTTTCAAAATCAGTTCCATCTTCATAAATCTGCTCCTTCATTTGATTCTTTAATTCTTTAATAGAAAATTTCTGCCATTTTTTTCCTATTTTTGTATTATTAAGAAATAACCCAATATAAAGTAATCCTACAATATCTGAAAGATAATGATTATTTTTTACATAATAAGTATTTTCAAGATTATTTATAATATAAATTCCATGAATATATATATTTTTTATAAATTCTTTTTTAAAATTATCAGTTATTAAATTGGAATCACTAAAAAAATTGAAAGAAAATATCATATTGCAAGCTCGGATAGCTACATCCATTGCACATGACCAGTTAACCCCAAACCCTGGAGGATTATTAATTATCCAGTCTGTAATCTCAAATATGAATTCTTTTGCATAATTTTCATTTTTTGTCAATAAATAAGCTTCACCTAAAATTAATAAATGATTAAATCTTGAAAGTTCCCAAGGTATCTTAATATCTGATCCTAATGGATTTACGATACCTGATTTTTTATACCGCTTATTATTATCCCATCTATAACCTGATTTAAAATCAATTTGCCAGTCAATTGGTTCATAATTATAATTTCCAAGGTTATTATGATAGTTAATAACTTTATTATTAATATTTAATTTTATTTTATTAAATTCATCTTCGTTAACTCGAGAAAAGAATTTTATATTTTCAAATCCTGCTGCTTCAAGATTATACTTAACTTTAACATCACCAGATCCAAGCAAATTAAAGTAATGCATACATGTTTTATCTGCAAATAAAATAATTTTTTCTTTACTTCCTATAGGAATTAAATTTATTATTTTTTTTAATTCATTTATATCTAATAAACAATTATAAATTAAAGAATAATTTATGTTTTTTGAATTTGATGCTTTATTTAATATTTTTCTAAAAAAGATCTCATCATTTAAATAAATTTTATTATAAGTATCATGCTTATAATTAAAATAATCCTTAATTTTTATAAATATTTTTAATAATAAGTTAAATAAGATTTTTATAAGTGAAGAATGAGAAATATTTTTTTTAAATTTTTTAATAATTTTTTTAAAATAAACCACTATTAATTATTCTTTTTATAGTTGTTTTAATAAAATAAAATATAATTTCCTAATTCTTTATATCTTACACTTTTATCTATACTAAATATTTGAATATTATTAATAAGAACTTCCCCTTTTTTATCTAAAAGATCAAATCTTACCTTATTAATTTTGTCTGTATCATTTACATATATATAATAATTATGCTTGCCTTTTAAAAGATTTATTCTAATACTATCATCTTCATTATATTCTTTATTATTAAATTTATAAAAAAATTGAGCATTTGATTCTATATTGGAAATTAAAGAAACTTTAATAATAATTTCTTTATTTTTTAATGAATTCAAAGGAAAATTAGTTTCAAAATAAGGGTCATCACTTAAAGATTCCATTAATATTCCATTTTGTGATTTTATTAGATTACAATCATGTAAGGGTTTTAAAAAATTATTAAAATTATTATTATTAATTTCCAATAAAAAATTGCCAGTAAATTTAGAAGAGATAGAATTATATTTTTGGGTAATAAAAACTTCAGAATTTTTATTAACTAATATTCCATCATAATTATGTAATGATAAAATCTCTTTTATGTTATTTTTATTCCATTCATCTGCAGAAATATAGCTCAACTTATTTGAATAATCATTACCAAATAAAACATAAACCCAATCCCCACTTCGTAATATAAGTCCGATATTATAAGGGTGCTTTAAATTTTCATTTAAGAGAGTTAATTCATCTTTTGCAAAATTCCCACGTCTATCTTCGTATTTAACATTAAAATTATAATTTATTAGATGAATATAATCCCCTTTGAATAAAGGGAAAAAAGAAAGAATTGCAGTAGTAATAATTAATATACTTGAAATAAATTGGAATAAATATCTTTTATTAATTTGAAAAATAAAATCCATCAGTAATGCAAAACTAACCATAGTTATCACTGCAAATATAATCATATGTCTGCCAGTATATGGTTGCCATTTAAAAATAAATACATAAAGTAAAAAATAAACAACAGGAACAATTAAAACTAATAAGGATTCCTTAAATCTTTGAGTAAATTCCTTTCCTTTTTTCCATAATCTAAAAATTATAAAAAGCAACATATTGTAGAATAATGAAGGTAGTATAATAAAAAAATAAAATGGACCAAAATATGATTCATCAAAATTAAGCTTAATATTTGAAAAATAAAATACTACACCTGGCCAGGTAGTAACAGGTGATGAAAGATCCATACCAATTTTTTTATGAATATTTATTACTGCCTCTCTAATATATTTGCCAAAAAAATCAAACTTACTATTATTTAATTGATAAAATGACGAAATTTGTTTTGTAAAACTTGAAATAAAAGTTTTAAAATCAGGATTTGGAATTTTTACTAAATCTAAATTATCATTAGCACTAAAAATATTTTTATAACTAAGATAATTTTGAATTATGCCATATCCTGAAAATAAAATAATCCCAAATATAGAAAATAATAGAAGGTAAGCTAATTTAATAAATTTTATTTTATTATTCTTTCCAAAAACAATTAAAAATATAATAAATCCGGGGATAATTAGATAAGAATTACCTTTTATTCCTATAGCCATACCTAAAGCAATGCTTGATAAAGTAATATATCTGAAATCTATTTGTTCAGATTTTGCCATTCTTATTAAAAAATAAAGTGTCAATACTATAAAACATGCAGCAACAAGGTCATTCTGTGTAGAGCTAGCTTCAAGTAAAACAATATCAAGAGTCGAAAAAACAAAAACTGTTATTAAACTTATAGCTTTATTAAAGTTTAATAATCTTAAAAGTTTATATAATGTAATCAATATAATTAAAAAACAAATCCATTGGACAAGAAAAGTTATATTGTCAGAATTTGTAAATAACATAATCCATAATAAACCTATTTCTGCATTTAATGGATTTTCATTCTGTATTTCTGCTGTTGTAACATAGTGGTTAATATTATGATTTTGTTTCCAAAAAGCAGCTCGTGCTAAATGATAAGTCATTGAATCATAATTAGTTGGTGGAGAAATAATCCCAGTAAAAAAAGTCGTAAAAATAATAATAGCCATCCAAATTATAATTATTATGACTATTATTTTATTTAATTGTACACTCTTAAAAAAATATTTAAATTTAGAAATTACTATTCTTAAATTTATTTTAAAATTTACTTTTTTTATTATTGCTAATATAATAAGGCATATTAAAATTTCTATAAAATGAAAAATAACAACTGAAATTAAAGTTACTTTGTTAAATAATGAAAGTAATTGAATACAAATTAATATCTGACTCCAGTTAAATAAAAATAAAATTATTATTTTTTCCAAAGAATCTTCTATTTTTAATAATCTTATAAAGAAAAAAGAAACAAAAGAAATCATTAAAACAGGATATATTATTTTTAAGAAGCTTATAAATAAAGATAATTTATAATCCATTCTAATTTTTAATTTTTATTTACTTTTTATAAATTTATCGATATTAAAAATTATTAATATTAATTTTAAGATTTTAAGCAATTTTTTATATTTATATTTTGTGCTATTTAAATATTTTAAGTTCTTATTATTTTTATATATAATTTAGATTTAATAAAAAATAAACAATTTAGCTAAATTTGAATTATAAATAAGTATCTATAATTTTTCAATTTTATTGCTATTACGTTTTTTATTAATACTAATATTAATTAAATATAATGAAATTTAATTGTAAATAAAATTTATTATTGTTATTATATATCAAAATTTTTAATAAATTTTTAATTAAAATTAACACTTATAATTTAAAAAAGTTTCATTAAGATATAAATTAATATAGATTATTTCCTAATGTAATAAAGAAAATAATTTATAATTATAAAAAATATAATTATAAAAATATTTAATGTTTTTTAGAAATGGAATTTATACCAATTTCAGAACCAAATATTGGTGAAAAAGAGCTAAATAACGTTATTGATTGCATAAAAAGCACATGGATTTCATCAATTGGTAAATATATAACTGAATTTGAAAATAGTTTTTCCTCATATTGTGGAGTCAAATATGGAGTTTCTGTTGCAAATGGAACATTAGCATTACAATTAGCATTAAAAAGTTTAAATATAGGATTTGGAGACGAAGTAATAATTCCTAATCTCACATTTGTAGCAACTGCAAATGCTGTAACATATCTTGGAGCAAAACCAGTACTCGTTGATTGTGAAATTGAAACTTGGAATATTGATCCAACCAAAATAGAAAAAGCAATTACTAGCAAGACAAAAGCTATTATTCCTGTTCATTTATATGGACATCCATGCAATATGGACCCTATCATGAGTATAGCTAAAAAATATAATCTTAAAGTTATTGAAGATGCTGCAGAAGCACATGGATCTGAATATAAAGGGAAAAAAGTTGGCTCTATTGGTGATATTGGTTGTTTTAGCTTTTATGGTAACAAAACAATTACAACTGGCGAAGGTGGTATGTGCATTACAAATAATAAAACTCTTGCAAATAAAATGAGATTTCTTAAAGATCATGGAATGTCTACAAAAAAAAGATATTGGCATAAAGAAATTGGCTATAATTTTAGAATGACTAATATGCAAGCTGCAATAGGATGTGCTCAAATTGAAAAAATAGATAAGTTTATAGATATTAAAAGAAAAAATGCTTTTATTTATAATTCTTTTTTAAAAGATTGTGCTGAAATTATTTTACCTCCAGAAAAAGAATGGGCTAAAAATACCTTTTGGTTATATTCGATTTTATTAAAAAATACAAATATTAACCAATTGATTAAAAAATTAAAAGAAAAAAATATTGATTCAAGAAGATTTTTTTACCCAATTAATGTATTGCCACCATATAAACAGAAAGGTGATTATAAAGTATCAAATATGCTTTCAAAAAATGGTATATCACTTCCATCTTCTGTGAATTTAACTGAGGAAAAAATAAAATATATTTGTCATTCATTACTTGAAATATTAAGGGAGATAAGTGGAAATAGTTCAAGCAATACCCGAAGATTCTAAAGATATAGCATTAATTCATTATAACAATTTTAAAAATGCTTTCTTATGTGATTTGGGCTTAAATTTTTTAAAATTATTATATAAATGGCTTATTACTTCAGATAATGGCTTTGGATTTATAATAAAAGATAATGGTTGTATTTGCGGATTTATAACTGGGGTATATGATTCATCTTCTATTATTTCTTTGTTTATTAAAAAAAATTTTTTAAAAGTATTCCCAATTCTTATTACAGCATGCTTAAAAAAACCAAAAAATATCACCAAAATATTTGAAACTATTTTTTATATAAAAAAATCTGATATTAATATTAAAGCTGAATTATTAAGTATAGCTATTGAAAATAATAAACGTGGGAAAGGTATAAGTAAAATACTCTTTTCGCATTTCGCTGAATATTTAAAAAAACAAGGAATAAATTCATTTAAAATTACTGTTGATAAGGAAAATATTGTTGCAAATAATTTTTACATTAAATGCGGATGCGAATTAATAAAAACTTATAAAATATATGGTAAATTTTCAAATGTTTATAGTTTTATAATAAAATGATTTCTGTAATTTTACCAACATATAATGAAAAAGATAATATAGTTCTACTAATAGATTCTATTTCTAAAGTACTCAATGAAATTGGGGATGTAGATTATGAAATAATTGTAGTTGATGATAATTCCCCTGATGGAACAAGTATTTTAGTAAGTGAATTTATTAAAAATCATACTATTAAAAATAGCAATAAAACTAAACTTATAACTAGGGTAAAAGAACGGGGATTAGGAACAGCAATAAAAACAGGAATTGAAAATTCTAATGGAGAATATATTATAATAATGGATACTGACTTTAGCCATCCACCAGAATTCATTACTGAATTGATAAAAACTATAAAGAAATTAGACTGCGATACAGTAATTGCATCAAGATATATAAAAGGTGGAGAAATGATCGCACCTAAATATAAATATTTTTTAAGTAAAATATTTAACTTAATAATAATGAAAATTTTAAATATTCAAATTAGAGATCTAACTGGTGGTTTTTTTATTATAAAAAAATCTCTCCTTAATAAAATTAATTTTGAAAAAGTATTTTTAGGATATGGTGACTATTTTTATAGATTATTTTATGAACTAAAAAAAGTAAATTTTTCTTTTAAAGAAATACCTTTTAAATACGAGAAAAGAAAAACAGGTGAAAGCAAAACAAATACACTTAAGATGGGCATTGATTACATAAAAACAATATTTTTACTTCTTTTTAAAAAATAAAAATAACGTGATGATAAATTGAAATAATAAATAAAAAGAAATTAGAAGAAAATACTAATAAATTTATTTTTTAGCTTTTTCTTATACCACTTGTCTTTTCGATTATTTATTGGTTTTTAAGTGCACCAGACCCACGTTTTGCTGGATCAACATTGTGGGATCTTGGAATAGATATTTTAGCTTAGAATAGATAATAATTTAAGATATGGCTTTAAAATAGAGAATTAATTTTCAATCCATGCTTCATGCCATAAAATAAAATTAAGAATATACCACAATCTATCGGCATCCTGTTCTCTGAATCTTGCTTTAGAAATAATATTTTCTAAATATTTTAAATTAAAATAATTTGTTCTTTTCGAAAAGCTTTTCAATTTATCATTAGCAAAATTACCTAACTCTTTAAAAAACCATTCATAAATTGGAACATCAAAACCTTGTTTTTTTCTATTAATTATTTCATCTGGAATTAAGCCTTTAACTGCTTTTTTTAATATATATTTAAGTTCACCATTTTTTGATTTTATACTTTGTGGAATAGACATTGCAAGTTCAACAAACTTATGATCAAGAAAAGGAACTCTTGCTTCAAGTGAAACTGCCATACTCATTTTATCAACTCTCATTAGTAAAAGTTCTGGTAATCTGTAATTCAGATCAAGATAGCTCATCCAAGCTAATGGAGTTTTTTCCCATGCTTTATCAAGAAAACGATTATATATTTTACTAATAACTTCATAAGAACTATAATTTTTAAATTCTTTTTTTAAATCTTCCGATAACAGGTGCTTTTTTTCATTCTCAAAAAAGATATCTATACCACCCCAAAATATAGGTTCATCATTAATTGCTCTTCTCAACCATTCATAATAAGATTTTTCTTCTTTACCAATTATTTTTAAAGATAATAACCCTATTTTTTTTAATATATTAAGATAATTTATTGAATTAAGTTTATATAAATTAAGCATAGTTTTCCAAGATGGATAACCCCAAAATAGTTCATCACTGCCCTCACCTACTTGGCATACTGTTACACCGTTTTCCTTTGCCAATTTTGAAACGGCATATACAGGAAAACAAACAGGATCAGCAATAGGTTCGTCCTGATGAAAAACTAATGTTTTTAAAAAATTAATGAATTCATTAGCATTTAAAACTTTTTCATGATAATTCGCATTAGCAGTTGAAGCCATTAACTTCGCATATTTAAATTCGTTTCTGCATGATTTATTTTCACCTTCATATCCAATTGTAAATGAATTGACTTTTTCATAGCTATCTTCTGAAAAAAGAGCTAAATTTGTGCTTGAATCCAATCCACCAGATAAAAATACACCAACCGGTACATCACTAACTTTTCTATATTTTACTGCAATTCTTAGTTCATCCAAAATCATTTCCGCTATTTCATTTTCCGAGATATTGTTTAAAGGATTTGTATTATCAAAAACATCCCAATATTTATTAATTACAGAATTACCATCTTTAAAAATTTTTAAGTAGCATCCTGCAGGAATCTTATATATATCTTTAAACATTGTTTGAGGTGCAGGAGCAGTTAAAAATGATAGAAAATGATAAAAACTCTCAATATTCACTTCTCTCTTTATTTTTGGATCTATTAATATACTTTTTATTTCAGAAGCAAAAATAAATCTACCATCTTTTTTATAATAATAAATTGGTTTTATCCCTATCCTATCTCTAACTAAATAAAGTTCCTTTTTATTATCATCCCAAATTGCAAAAGCAAACATTCCTCTAAATTTTTGAATACAATCAATGCCCCATTCTTCAAATGCATGTATTATAACTTCGGTATCACTATGATCAGTTTTGAATTTATGTCCAAGTTTTTCTAACTGCGGTCTTATCTCAAAATGATTATAAATTTCTCCATTAAAAACAATAAAAATTGAATTATCTTCATTTGACATTGGTTGGGATGCAGATTTTGTAATATCAATTATAGATAACCTTCTATGAGCAAGCCCTGTTTTTCTATCCTTAGAAATCCAAAGACCATAATCATCAGGACCTCTATGTATCATAATATCTCTCATTTTTATTAAGAGATTTTCATTTACATTGTCTTGATTACTAAAATTAAAAATACCAACAATTCCACACATAACTTGTTAAAAAAGTAGCTAAATAAATATTTTTAATAAAGATTAATTTATTTAAGATTGCTTTTATTTAAATTAATATTTTTTTATTTAAATTTTTTATTTTAAAAACAAAACAACAACACACCAATATGCATTAAAAATTTCTTATTTGTTTTTCAACTTCAAAACTAATAACTGTAGCCTGATTTAATTGCCACAAAGGTATCGGACCAATATCTAACTTTTCTTTATTTTTAATAAACTCTGCAAATAACTTAAGCTCATTTAAATGTCCCTTATCCTGGTAGGAAAGCTTTTTATTTCTACCTGATATTCCAAAAACCAATAGTTCTTTATAATCATTTAATGAAATAGATTTACCATCAAAATAAACATCCATTAATTCCTTAGGAATTTCTTTACTCCCAATAGCAGTATAAGTGAGGCTGCAAACTGATCCATCTTTATATTTTAATACAGCTGTAAAATTATCATTGCTCATTATATTTTCTGATTTTGTATCTATATAAGATGCACTAACTTCTTTTATTTCAGATTCAGTAAAATAATTAAATAAATCATATATATGGCAAGCCTCACCAATATTTCTGCCTCCTCCTTCTTCTGTATGAACCCAAACTTCTGGATGAATATATCCTGCATTCATTCTGTAATTAATGATCAACGGATTTATACGTTTTAAAATAATCTCTTTTATATCTAAGGATAATGGAGAAAAGCGCCTATTAA
>Ga0123519_10007995_pt1 | contig 16250 bp, 8 predicted proteins | sample YelNatPaOPRAMG02_FD_87396 | JGI IMG/M metagenome (GOLD analysis project Ga0123519, IMG submission 87396) | Hot spring microbial communities from Yellowstone National Park - Yellowstone National Park OP-RAMG-02 (version 2) | ecosystem: Environmental > Aquatic > Thermal springs > Hot (42-90C) ...
AAAGGTCGCGGTGATTGGATCAGGAAACATCGGTCCGGATATTGCTCTTCACTTCAGCCAGAATCTTTATGGGTATGGCGTGCCGGTGGTGGTCGTCGATATCGTCCAGGCTGCCCTCGACGCGGGCGCGAAGAAGGCTGAGTCCAAGATGGCCAAGGCAGCCGAAAAAGGTGTCTTTGGGAAAGAGGCAGCTCAGGCGATCATTCGAAACATGTCCTTCACAACCGATTACGGCCAAATCGCCGATGCGGACTTCGTCATCGAGGCCGCCTTTGAAACAGAGGAGGTGAAGCATCGGATCTTCGATCAGTGTCAGGCCACTTGCTCGGAGCAAGCGATCTTTGCTTCGAACTCCTCCCATATGGAGCCGGAAGTGATCTTTGAAAAGATGAAGGCCAAAGACCGATGCCTGGTCATCCACTATTTTTACCCTGCGGAACGAAATCTCCTGGTGGAGATCGTGCCGGGCAAAGATACCGATCCGGCGCTGACGGATTACTTGATGAAATTCTACGAATTCATCGGCAAAGCACCGATCAAAGTAAAGAGCCGCTATGGATACGCGGTGGACCCCATTTTTGAAGGTCTCTTCGAAGCGACGGCTCTGACGGTCGAAAAAGGATTGGCGAGCGTCAAGGAGGCGGACGTGATCGTCCAGAAGGCGTTGGACATGGGGGTCGGGCCTTTTACGGCCCATAACCTCGCAGGAGGAAACCCGATCACCCAGCATGGCCTCAACGAAATGCACCGAAAGATCATGCCCTGGTACCGCTCGCCCAGGATCCTGGACGAGAAGGTCAAATCGAAGGAGCCTTGGGAAACGGCAGCCCGAGGAGAGGTCGTGGAATATTCAGCCGAGGCCTATGAAGCCGTTTCGAAACGAGTCATCGGAGCCTACTTCGGGATGATTTCCGAAGTGGTCGACAGCGGCGTCTCCAACATCGGCGATCTCGAAATGGCGATGGAGGTGGGATTGGTCCTGAACCCACCTTTTGCCATGATGAATCGTATGGGAGTGGAGAAAGCCCTCGAGCTCGTGGAGCGCTACGCTCAGGAAAACCCAGGCTTTAAGGTTGCTGACATCCTCAGGAAGCAAGCGGCCTCCGGCCGACCCTGGAAGATCCCCGTTGTTTTCAGAGAGGACCGGGGAGAGATCGCTGTGGTGAAGATTCGAAGGCCCCGGGTTCTCAATGCCCTGAACGAAGCGGTCTTCGAACAGCTTCGGGAAATCTTTACGGCCATCCAGAGCGATCCAAAGATCCGCGGAGCGGTTCTCACGGGGTTCGGAACGCGGGCCTTTATCTCGGGTGCAGACATCAATATGCTGGCCCTGCAAAAGACGCCTGAGGAGGCAGAGGCCCTTTGCCTGAAGACCCAAGAGGTCCTCAATCTCATCGAGAATCTGGGAAAACCCGTCGTGTGCGCCATGAACGGTCTTGCCTTCGGCGGCGGCAACGAGATCGCCATGGCCTGCACCGCACGGATTGCTCGAAAAGGGCAGAAGGTCTTCGTGGCCCAACCGGAACCGAGGCTGGGTTTTATTCCCGGAAACGGCGGGACCCAGAGGCTTCCGAGGCTGGTCGGGGTGGAGAAGGCGTGGCCGATTCTGAGAAACGCCAACCCCATCTCCTCGGCCCAGGCAAGGGAGATCGGGTTGATTCAGGAGGAAGTGGAGGGAGATCTGATCGAGGCGGCCCTGAACTGGGTAAGAAGGATCTGTTCGGGCGAAGTTCGTGTCCCCCAAATCCCCAAGGGACCGATCCCCATCCCATCGAAGCTTCCTGAGGTGGACATCGGGCATCTCAGCCGAAAGATCGATTCCCTTCTTCAAAAGGCCATTCTTGAAGGAGCGAAGATGACCCTTGAAGAAGGGCTGAAGCTCGAGGCGAAGGTCTTCGGAGAGTGCCTCTTGACGGAGGATCGAAAGATCGGAGTCGAAAATTTCCTCAAGAACGGGCCGAAGGTCGATGCCCCCTTTGTTCATCGATGACCTTCATCAAAGGGTTCGATAAGGAACAGGCTGCTTTGGAAGTCTTCTTCCTTTTTTGAGGCTACGAGTATGATCAATGTCGGCGACTGGATAAGAAAGTGGAGCCTTCTTCAACCCCATAAGAAGATCCTCTACATGGAGGATCGACCTCTGACGTGTCAGCAGGTGAACCACCGGACGAATCAATTGGCTCACCTGTTGCTCGGTATGGGGCTTCGGAAGGGCGACCGGGTGGCCGTGCTCCTCCATAACTGCAATCAATACCTTGAGATCTTCTTTGCCCTCTCGAAGATCGGCGGGATTCTGGTTCCCCTGAACTGGCGTCTCGCGCCACCCGAACTGGAGTTCATCCTTCAAGACAGCGGAGCACGAATCCTCGTCTTCGAACCCGAATTCGAAGAGGCCGCCGGCGTGGTTCGAAAGGCGGTTGGGATTTCGACGGACGAAACGCTTTGTTTGGGCGACCCGTGTCCTGAGTGGGCACGGCCTTACGAGGCGGCTCTCCTTGGCCAATCCGTTCATGAGCCGGCTGTCGAGTGGGCCGTAGGGGACGAGGACCCCCATATTATCATGTATACGTCGGGAACAACGGGCACGCCCAAGGGAGCGGTGCTCTCCCACCGAAAAACGTTCTTCAATGTCCTCAACGCCGATATCTTCTACAACCTCACCTCGCAAGATGTTATGATTATCTCAAGGCCTATGTTCCATTCCGGAGGCCTTCTCGTCGAGTCGGCGCCCCTTCTCTACAAAGGGGGTACGCTCATCCTCCGCAAACGTTTCCGTCCTCAAGAAATCCTCGAAGCCGTTCAGAAGTATCGGGTTACCCTTCTTGAGCTGCCGGCTACCGTCTATCAGTTCATCCTTCAGGAGTGTGATCTGGGCCAATACGACCTCGGCTCGATTCGCCGCTATTTCACAGGAGGCGAGCGGATTCCCAAGGCGATGCTTCGGGAGTACTATCGTAAAGGGATCGTCATCTCCCAGATCTTCGGCCAGACCGAGGCCTCGACGATCACGTTCCTTCCCTCGGAAGAGGCGGTTTTGAAGATCGGATCCGTCGGGCTTCCCGTTTTCCACGGCGAGGTTCGTATCGTCGACAAGGAGGGAAGGGACGTGAGCCCAGGAGAGGTCGGGGAGATCATCATCAAGGGCCCCACGCTCATGAGCGGATATTGGAACCGTCCTGACCTTACGGCTGAAACGATCCGGGACGGTTGGCTTTACACGGGCGATCTCGCTCGTGCCGACGAAGAGGGTTTCATCTACATTGTGGATCGGGAAAAGGATATGTATATCAGTGGAGGAGAGAACGTCTACCCGGCCGAGGTCGAAAAGGTTCTTCACGGCCATCCAAAGATCTTCGACGTGGCCATCGTTGGAGTCCCGGACGAGAAATGGGGAGAGGTGGGGAAGGCGTTTGTTCAGCTCAAGCCTCACGAGGCGATGACGCCGGAAGAGGTCATCCAGTTTCTTCGTGGAAAAGTCGCCAAGTATAAGATCCCCAAACATGTCCAGTTTGTGGAGGAGCTTCCCAAGACGGCGAGTGGAAAGATCCAGAAATTTCTCCTTAAAGAGAGAGCCTGAGCTCACCACCGTTTCTGGCGTCAGCCCCGTGAGCAGAAAGGCTTCTCATGTTGAAATGAAGGCTTTCCCCGTCCAGGGCAAGGACGGACCTCTTTTTGGGGCGGCCGTTGGCTGGGGAGGAAGGCTCTGGAGACGACAGACACATGGAGCGTGACATGATCGAAAAGGGCTACCGGCTGGGTTGTGACATTGGAGGTACCTTTACGGACTTTGTGCTCCTCAATGACCAGACCGGCGAGATTCGAACCTACAAGTGTCTCACAACACCGAAAGATCCCTCGGATGCGGTAGAACAGGGTATTCGTGAGATGTGCCGTACGGTTCCGGGTTTTGTCGACCGGATGGACGAGTTCATCCACGGAACCACTCTTGTGATCAATGCGATCATTGAGCGAAAAGGAGCCCGGACGGGCCTTATCACAACGAAAGGGTTTCGCGACGTCTTGGAAATCGGCCGAGGGCTTCGTTACGCGCCCTACGATATCTTCGCAGAATTTCCCAAACCCTTGGTGCCAAGAAGGCTTCGCCTTGAAGTGGATGAACGTATTCGAAGCGATGGAACCGTCCTTCGGGCTCTCAAGCCCGAAGAGGCGAGGGAGGTCGTTCGGATCTTGATTCGGGAGGGCGTCGAGTCGATTGCCGTTTGCCTGATGAACTCATTCGAAAATCCTGCCCATGAACTCCTGATCGAGGAGATTATCCAGAAGGAAGCCCCGGGCCTCTCTGTTTCGATCTCCTATCGAGTCCTTCCCCAGATCAAGGAGTACGAGCGAACGAGCACCACGGTGACGAACGCCTACGTAAAACCCTTGACCGGAAGATACCTCTCCAAGCTTGCCCACCGGCTCGAGAGCCTTGGTTTTCGAGGAAAGCTCTTCATCATGCTTTCGAGCGGAGGGGTCACCTCCGTTGAAACGGCTGCCGAGTTTCCTGTGAGGATCATCGAATCCGGCCCCACGGCCGCCGTGATCGCGGGTCAGTACTATGGGAAGCACTTCAACATCTCCGAAATCTTCTGCTTTGACATGGGAGGAACGACCGCGAAATCCTGCCTCATACAAAAAGGAGTCGCAGGTGTGGTTCCGACCTTCGAGGTCGGCCGCGTTCAGCGATTCATGAAGGGCAGCGGCCTGACCATTCAAGTCCCTGTGGTGGACTTGATGGAGATCGGAGCCGGAGGAGGAAGCATCGCCAAGGTCAGTCGGATGGGAACCCTTCAAGTGGGGCCGGAGAGTTCGGGTGCGGATCCAGGCCCCATCTCCTACGGAAGGGGAGGCACGGAACCCTGTGTGACCGACGCGGACTTGTTGCTCGGCTATCTCGATGCGAACTATTTTTTGGGAGGGGAGATCAAACTCGACCGCGAGGCTGCCAGGAGGGGGATCGAAGAAAAGATCGCCAAACCGCTCGGAGTCTCCTTTGTCCAGGCCGTTTGGGGCATCCATGACCTCATTAACGAGACCATGGCGGCCGCGGCGAAAACACACATTGCCGAAAAGGGAGGAAACCCTAAGATCGTCACCATGGTGGCATTTGGTGGCGCGGGTCCGGTTCACGCTTACGGCCTTGCCAAGAAGCTGGGAGCTCCCCGCGTGATCGTTCCTCCCAATGCAGGGGTGGGCTCCGCCTTGGGGTTTTTCACCGCTCCCCGGGCCTTTGACCTCCTCCGAAGCCACAAGGTCGCGTTGGGCGCATCGCGCTTCGATGAAATCGAGAGGATCTTCAGGGACCTCGAACAAGAGGCGGCCCACATCCTGAGAAAACAGGGTTCGACTGAGGTGTCGCAAGAGGCGGACGAAATTCGATTCGAACGCTCCTTGGATATGCGCTTTGTCGGCCAGGGGGCGGAAACAGAGGTTCCGCTACCCCGGGGAGACTTCACCCGATTCACGGCCGAGGAGATTCGCCAGCGCTTTGATGAGATCTACAAGAAGCTCTACGGAAGGACCTACCCGGACTGTGAGGTGGAGTTCATCAACTTCAAGGTGAAAGCAAGCCTCCCGCAACGTCTTCTTCAGCTCCCGAGGCTCGAAAAGAAGGGGTCCTCCCTTCGCGAAGCGATCAAGGGAAAGCGAGAGGCCTACTGCCCGATGGCCAAAGAGTTCATCCCCTACACGGTCTACAACCGATACGCCCTCTTCCCCGGAGCAAGGTTTACGGGTCCTGCCATTGTCGAAGAGAAGGAATCGACGGTCGTCGTGGGCCAGGATGGGTCGATCTCGGTCGATGAGTTTGGCTTTCTGTGGGTGGACCTCCCTTAGTCCCCCAAGGCATCGGGGCCGGGGCAAAGGCCATTGGGAGTGCGCTTAGGCGTGAGAGGCCAAGGTGAGAACCGGGTTTCATCGAAATCGCAGGAGAGAGGACAGACGAAATGGGACATCTCTTTGATCCGATCACCCTTGAGATTCTTTGGCGAAGGCTCATTTCGATCGTTGACGAAGCCGATGGTGCCGTGGCCCGAACGGCTTTTTCGAGCCTCTTACGGGATGCCCATGACTACACCTGCATGTTCACGGACCAGAAAGGCCGCGAACTCGCCCAAGGCACCTTTGCGACACCTGGCCAGTCGGGAGCCATGGCCTTGGGTATTAAGAAGCTGATCAGAAGACTCCCTTCGGACACGTTCAGGCCCGGAGATGTCTTCATCACGAATGACCCTTGGGCTCTCGCCGGGCACCTCAACGACGTCTGCGTTCTCAGTCCCATCTTTTATCGGGATCGCCTGGTGGCTTTTACAGCCTGTGTCTTTCATCACTCCGACATTGGAGGGCGTGTCTCGTCCGATAACCATGACGTCTTCGAGGAAGGGCTCTTCATTCCTCCGGTCAAGCTCTACGATGGAGGCGAGCTCAATCAGGCCTTGATGGAGATGATCCGCTGGAACGTGCGGACACCTGACGAAGTGATCGGAGACATCCGATCGCAGATCGCGGCCAATCACGTCTGCAGCGAAAAGATCTGCCAGATGCTCAAAGAGAACGATCTGGAAAATTTGGATGATTTGGCTGATCAGATCATCGATCGCACCGAGCAGAGCATCCGAAGCGAGATCGAGAAGGTTCCCGACGGGCTTTATGGGGCCGAAGGGGTGATCGAGCAGACGAAAGGGAAGGAGGACATCCGGATTAAGGCAGCAGTCGAGGTCCGGGGAAGCGATCTCATCGTCGATCTGGCGGGTTCCTCGCCTCAGGTGAACTGGGGAGGCAATGTGGTTTTCAATTTCACCTATGCTTATGTTTTCATGGCGATGAAGAGCATGTTCGGCCCGGACATCCCGAACAACGAAGGCGCGGCCCGGCCTCTACAACTGAGGGCTCCTGAGGGAACCGTCGTGAACTGTCGGTTTCCCGCTGCGGTGGCTGCCCGGATGATCATCGGCCATTATCTGACCGAAATCATCTATCGCGCCCTCGCCGAGGTTTTGCCGGATCGGGTGATCGCAGCAAGCGGAGGCACTCCAGCCCAGATGAATGTCTTTTATGGAAGACGTCATGACGGCCAGCCCTGGCACTCGGTCATCATCCGAGGAGGGGGTATGGGCGCAAGCTCCCGAAGCGACGGCCAGTACGTCTACATCTTTCCAGCCAACGGTGCCAACACCCCTGTGGAGATTTTCGAAAATGACACTCCCTTGGTTGTGGAGAAGAGAGAACTCTTGATCGATTCCGGCGGTGCCGGAAGGATGAAAGGGGGGCTGGGCATGAGGGAGGTTTTCAGGGTCCCCGATGACGCCTACGCACCCCTCCCTCCTGTCAACCTGGGCATTCAGGCGGGAAGATTTCTATATCCGCCCGAGGGCCTCTTTGGAGGAAAGCCCGGGAGTCGCGCCCAGTTTCTCGTCAACGAAGGGCCAGGGAACCCTTATGGGCTGACTCAGCTTAAACCTGGCGATGTTGTCACCATCGATGCGGCAGGAGGAGGAGGCCATGGGAACCCCTTTGAGCGCGAGGTCGAAAGGGTCCTCAGCGACGTGACCGAGGGGTACGTGAGCGTCGAAAGGGCAAGAGAAGACTACGGTGTGGTGATCGATCCCCAAACCCTACAGGTCGATATGAAGGCCACGGAAGGACTTCGAAAAAAGAGCCTTTCTTGAGGGGATATGGGGGGCCAGATCAAAGGTTCTCACGGATCTCCTCGTCCGTAAAGCCCATGGCTCTCAGTTTACGCCGGAGAAGGATTCTTTCCTCTCTTTTTTCCCTTCGAGCGCGTCCCATCTGAGCTACGGATTCCACAGAATCGACGAAGCACTCGGGTTTCTGAGCGAACAGGCAAAGAATGGTCAGGCCGATACCGGAGGTCACGCCAAGCAAAAAGGTTCCGAGAAACTTCCACTTCATCTTTTCTATTCTCCTTCCCCACCCTCTCCAAACAGGTCCTTATCGCTCCAGAAAGCAATAAATATGCCAAGTTTCCTTGTTCAAAGATATTTCACGCTCCAGCTCTACGTTGCCAGGCCCTCCAGGGAGCCCTCTATACTTGAACTATGAACTATGAACCTTGAACCTTGAACCTTGAACCTCGAACGTTGAACATTGAACTTTGAGCCTTGAACTATGAACGTTGAACGTTGAACCTTGAACTATGAACCTTGAACCTCCCTGCGGCCTTATGCCGAAAGTTCTTCTCGGACCCTTTCCAAGCGGGCTCTGGCCCCCGAGGCCTCGAAGGCAGCGCAGGCTCGTTCGAGCCTCTCCCTCGATTCGGCCTTCCGTCCCTGCCGTTTCAAAAATTGGGCCTCGAGGTGATAATCCCTTCCCAAATTCCAAAGCATCCCGTTTTGCCGGTCTGCTTCGATCGCCCTGAGGACCCATTCCCTTCCCAGAGGTAGAAGATCTTCCTCCCCTTGGAGGGCCATTTCAGCGATCATAAACGGAATCCACCCTTCGTAAATCTTGAAGCGGTTTCTCTTATGATGCTCCTCCAAAGAGGCGAGATCGAAAGACCCTCGGCGGTCAAAGAACATCGCTCGCCGGATAGCAACCTCGTTGAAATTGACAAAGGAGGGGAAAAGCCTTCCCCGCTCGAACAAAGCGATGGACTCTTCATGACAACGCATTGCTTCGGCATAGCGTTTCTTTTCGAAATATACCAGACCCAGGCACAGTTTCGCCAGAGCCCAAAAGGAGAAGATGTCGATTTTTTCGAAATGGTGGCAAGCTTCGTTCAGGTTTTGTTCCGCTTCGTCCAGGGCTCCTCGATAATAACACGACCAGCCGTGGCAACTGGAGGCCACCGATTTGGAATAGGGATCGCCGCTTCGCTCGGCAAACCGAATGGCCTCCTCGCTTTCGCGGTAACCTCCCTCGATCTTCCCCTCCCAGTTGTAGCCAAACAGGCTGAGATTGCTTTTCCCGAGGGAGATCCCCCAGAGGGAGTCATACGGCAAACAACGCTCCAGGGCCTGTTCAAGAGAGGTCCGCGCCCTTTCAAAGTCACAACAGAAGGCTTGGGCTACGCCGAGGTAGGTTTGGGCCAGGACAAGAGAACCCGCATCGCCCACCTCCTCCGAAAGACGGATCGATCGTTCGAGATCCTCGATGGCCAGGGGAAAGTTCTCTTTCACGAAGAAGTTGTAGGCGCCCGAGATCGTATAGATTTTGGGAAGAGGTCGGGGATAGTCCAACGTCTTGGCGAGTCCCGCCATTCGTTTAATTTCGCTCAAGGCCTCTTCGAAATGGATCATTTCTGCCAGACAGAGCCCAACCTTCGTCTTGATATCGACGATCCTTCGGAGGATATCTCGTCGGGGGGGAAGTTTTTCGAGACAGGCCACCGCTTTTCGAGCATAGGCGACCGCATCGTTCAGGGCGCCTGCCTTTTCGGCTTTCTTGCTTGCCAGTCCAGCAAAATGGGCACCTTTTTCCATGTTTTCGCCTTGGATATAGTGTTCGGCCAGGATTTCAAAGTGCTCATCAAGGGATTCGTGGTAAATCTCCTCCATGGCCTCGGCAACGCGCTCGTGAATCTCCCTCTTTTTTGCGGAGAGGAGGCTATTGTAAACCACCTCGCTCGTCAGGGCATGGTTAAAAACATAGGTCGTGCGAGGGGAAGGACCCCGTTCGTAAAGAAGCTCAACCTCCTGGAGCAGGGCAAGATCCGTCCGAAGGGCCTTTTCCGGAAAGCCGCTCACCCTCCGAATCAGGTCAAAACTGAATTCTCTTGCGATCACGGAGCCGATCCGGAGGATCTCCTTGGCCGTCGGTGGCAAGGCGTCCACCCGTGCCATGACCAGGTCTTGGACTGTGGTGGGAATGCTTCCTCTTGGGATCCCGTGGGGTAAGACGCATCTTGGGCCTTTCGGTTCCAGAACGTTGGAGGTCTTGAGGAACTGAAGGAATTCCTCGATAAAGAAAGGGTTCCCCTCGGCCTTCTCCCAAAGCAACTCCTCCAACTCCCTTCCTGGGTCCTCGGTGCCGAGAACGTGGGCTACCATGGTGCGCGATTCCGGTTGGGAAAGGGGGGCGAGATGGATCGAGCTGTGATAAGATCGAGTCTCCCAAGGATGGCCGAATTCAGGACGATACGTAAGAAGAAGGAGGATTCGCGCTCCTCCGATGTGATTGAGGATATCCTTCAAGACCTCCTCGGAGCTCTGGTCGATCCGGTGGAGGTCTTCAATGGCGATGACCAAAGGTTTTGTTTCCGCTGCCCTGAGAACGACTGTTCTCAGGGCTTCGAGGAAGCGATCCTTTCGAACCTCTCTATTCATGAGGGGTGAATCGTCCTCTCTCTCGGGTCTGGTAAGAAGATCGAGAAGCGCTTGGCGGGTCGGGCCAAGATCTTGGCCCAGGCCATCCAAGCCATCCCTCAGCTTTCCCTCGATCCTCTCAAGGGGGGCACCTTCCTCGATGTGAAAGGTGGATCGAATGATCTCGATGATTGGATGATAGGGAATACGTTCCCCATAGGAGAGGCATCGTCCGAGGAGAAAGGTGAGATCTTCGCTCGCCACCCTTTTCTGGAACTCATAAAGGATTCTCGACTTTCCCATCCCTCCTTCTCCCACGATGGAAACGGCCTGGCCTCTGCCCCTTTTTACCCGCTCAAGGGCCTCCACGAGAAACTCGAGCTCTTTTCTCCTTCCCACAAGGGGTGTCAAACCCCGCTCGACATGGACATCGAACCTCGTTTTTCCTTTTCCCAAAGCAATGAGGCGATAGGCCTTCACAGCGCTCCGCCTCCCCCTTACGGGGATTTCCCCGAGAGGCTCAAAGTCGAAAAATCCCTCTGTATGCCGGAAGGTCCTCTCGGTGAGATAGGTGCTGCCCGGTTCTGCGAGTCCTTCCATTCTCGCGGCGAGATTGACTGTATCGCCGAGGGCTGTGAGCTCGACTCGAAGATCGTTGCCCAACCTTCCAAAAACCACAGGCCCGGTATGAATGCCGATGCGCATCCGAATCGGCCGGAGAGAGGGGTAATTCGTCCGTAAGTTCTCGCTCAACTCAGACACGCCGCGATGAATCGCCCAAGCCGCCAAGAGGCTTTTCTGAGGGCCATCCTCCAGGGCGACGGGAGCGCCGAAGAGGGCCATGATCCCATCGCCGGAGATGTCGTTCACGGTCCCGCCGTAGCGGTAAACGGTCCGAATCAAGACATCCTGCACCTCGCCCATGATGGCAAAGACCTCTTCCGCATCAACCCCTTCCGAGAGCTCGGTAAAGGCCTCCATATCGCAGAACAGCACGGTCACCTCTCTTCGCTCTCCTTCGATCTCCTTTCGATGAGCCCAAATCCTCTCTTTCAATTCGTTTGGAAGATGACGTCGAAGCCTTTCCAATCCTTCCCGGGCCAAACCTCCTCGCCTCGAAGCCTTGACATGCCTTCCTAAGGGATAACCACATCGATTGCAGAACCGGCTGCCCGGTAGGTTTCTCTGTTGACATCGGCTACAAACCCTTTCCAGGGTGGTTCCACAGGCGCGGCAATACCTCGAATCCCTGGGGTTTTTCGATTGGCACTTCGGACATCTCATGGCATGTCTCCCTGTTTCTTAGCCGGGTCACGTGACCCCGATAGGACCTTAACCCGTGGAAATCGGTCCATTGAAGTTTTATTATAGTCAAGAAGGCCAAAAGATCAAGAAAAATTCTTCGATCCTTGCCTGAACCCCGTGGAAAGGGAGAGCCGCCGTTCTTCCGTCGGCGCGGCCGCCGAGTTCACATAAGCAGCCCATTTTTCCATCCGAGGCAAAATTGAATAGAGAGAAAGGAGGAATGGCTATGGCAGAGGAAGAGATCAAGGTTTATTCGACACCTACTTGACCCTACTGTAGGATGGCGAAAGAGTTTCTTTCGCAGAGAGGCTACGTTTTCAAGGAATTCGATGTGACAAAGGATAGGGCTGCGCTGGAAGAGATGGTGCGGATCTCGGGGGCAAGAAGCGTTCCTGTGATCGCGGCGTGCGGTGAGGTGATGGTCGGTTTTGACCGGGGACGCCTGGAGCAGTTGCTGAGCTGCATCAAACAACGAACGCCGATTTAAGGCTCATGACCCGAGCAAGGAAGACGCGCTCTTTCGGTCATCCGGCAGGACCCGGTTGAAGCTTGAAGTCAACTCGTTCGTCCCCAAAGGGAGCCCTCTTCGGGGTCCTTCAGGGAGGGACTTTTGCAACATCTCGGTAAAATCTTACGAGACGAAACCGTTCTGTCCGGAGATCGTATTTCCAAAACGCTTGCGCAGAAACTCCGCTGTAAAGGAGGTAGGGTGGGCCATGACGGTCTCGAGGTCGCCCTCGACAACGATTCGGCCCCCGCTCTCTCCTCCTTCGGGGCCCAAATCGATGATGTGATCGGCGTGGCGAATAAGATCGAGGTTGTGCTCGATCACAACGAGGGAGTGACCCCGGGCGAGGAGCTTTGGAAAGGTTGCGAGGAGGACTTCCACATCGGCCATGTGAAGGCCGGTGGTCGGTTCGTCGAAGATGAAAAGGTTTTTTCCCCGCGCGCCTTCTCCGATGTGGAGGGCCAGTTTCAGGCGCTGAGATTCTCCACCGCTGAGCGTATTGGTCGACTGGCCCAGGGTGAGGTATCCCAGCCCCACATCCTTGAGGATCTGTAGCTTTGAAACGATTCGGCTGTGATCGGAAAAGAAAGCCATCGCTTCGTCTACGGTCATGCTCAGGACCTCAGAGATATTCCTGTCCCGGTAGAGGATCTTCAGGATTTCCGGGCGGAACCGTTTCCCCTCGCAAACCTCACACGTGATGAGGACGTCCTCGAGAAATTGCATCTCCAGCACCTGAATTCCTGCTCCCTGGCAGGCCTCGCAACGTCCTCCTTCCGTATTGAAGGAAAAGTGTCGCGGCCTCAAGTGATTTCTCCGGGCCTCCCGGGTTGAAGCGAAGAGGTCGCGGATATCGCTGAAGACTTTGACATACGTGGCGGGATTGGAACGGAGGCTCTTACCGATGGGAGATTGATCGATCAGGATCACCTCATCCACCTGATCCAGTCCTTCGATGGAGTCAAAGGCCCCTTTTTCAAATGCGCCGTTGCCATGGGCTCCTGCGTAAAGGATGTTATGGACAAGGGTTGTCTTGCCCGCACCTGAGACACCCGTGATACAGACCATCATGCCCAGAGGGATTCGGACGTTGATTCCCTTCAGGTTGTGCTGCCGGGCGTTATGGATGGTGATCCATCCTTTGGGCTTTCGACGAGGTTTGGGCGGAAGGCCAACCCTTTCCTCACGGAGGCATCGAGCTGTGATCGATTCGCCATCCTTCAACAGGGATTGGAGATCGCCCTGGAAGACGATTCGTCCTCCTTGCCTTCCCGCTCCAGGACCCAGGTCGAGGATCCTATCGGCAGCACGGATCACGTCGGGATCGTGCTCCACGACGACCACAGTGTTACCCGCCTTTTTCAAACCCTCCAGAGCCCGAATGAGACGATGGGTATCCCTTGGATGAAGGCCGATGCTGGGCTCGTCCAGGACATAGAGCGTCTCGGTAAGAGCCGAACCGAGGGCTCTCGCCAGGGTGATCCGTTGATACTCTCCGTTGGACAAGGTTCGGGTCTGCCGGGATAGGGTGAGGTAGCCCAATCCCACTTCATTCATGAAAGCGATACGCTGGGTGATCTCTCTGAGGAGCCGTTCGGCCACCCTCTTCTGATAGGGCTTTATCGCAAGATCACGGAAGAAGGCTTGGAGCTCCGAAAGGCTCATGTCGCAGAGTTCGGCGATGTTTTTCCCGGCTATCCTCACGTGAAGGGCCTCGGGTTTGAGCCTCTTGTTCTGACAGGTGGGGCAGGGCGTGTAGGCTCGATATTTGCTCAGGAAGACCCTGTAATGGACCTTGTAGCGCTTTCCCTCCATCCACTCGAAAAAACCCTTCAGGCCGAAGAACTCGCCTTTACCGTTAAGGAGGATGTCCTTCTGCGCGGGGCTGAGTTCTTCGAAAGGCACTTGTGTCGGAATACGATAGCGACGGCAAGCTTCCCACAGGTAGTCATAGAGTTCTTCGTTGGAGGGAGTGTTCCATGGCGCGAAAGGTCTTTGTTTCAGCGTCTTTCGAGGATCCGGGATCACCTTCGCCCAGTCGATCCCAATGATTCTTCCGAACCCCTGACAGGTGGGGCATGCTCCCATGGGGCTGTTGAAGGAAAAAAGGAGGGGTTCAGGCTCTGAAAAGCCTCGTCCACACCGACTGCAGGAGAAGCTCCGGTGGAAGGAGAGCCTTTCGCCCTCTTCGGTGACGACCCCTGCCTTGCCCCCTCCTCTCTGGAAGGCAACCTGGATCGCCTCGAAAAGCCTCGATCGATGAGCCTCCGTTGGAATGATCCGATCGATGACGAGGTCGAACGTTCGAAGGTTCTGAAGGGCATCCTGAGGGAGAGAGCTGAGGTCCTGGACTCCTCCGTTTTCCCAAATACGGTAGTAACCGCTCTTGATGAGCTCTTGGAGCCGAATCTGTGCTTCTTCCCCTTTTCCAAGCTCAGCGGGGCTGAGGATGGTGATCCTCCTTCCGCGATGGCCTTCAAGAATGGCCTCCGTAACATTTTCGACCGTGTCGCCCGTGACTTTGATTTGACAGTGGGGGCAGAAGACCTCGCCGATTTTCGCGTAGAGGAGCCTCAGGTAGTCATAGATCTCCGAGGCTGTTCCCACGGTGGATCGGGCATTCTTGACAGGGTTTTTCTGCTCGATGGCAAGGGCAGGAGGGATGCCATGGATGGACTCCACGTCCGGGCGATCGAGTTTTTCCAGAAACTGTCGGGCATAGGTGGAGAGAGACTCGACGAAGCGTCGCTGTCCCTCGGCAAAGAGGGTGTCGAAGGCAAGGGTTGATTTTCCGGATCCGGAAACACCCGTAATGACCGTTATCTTTCCCCTCGGGATCCGACAACTGATATTCTGGAGGTTATGGGATTTCGCCCCACGGATTTCAATAGAAGGTTCCATTCGATCGTTTCGTCCATGGAAAAACGAGCCCCTGCTGAGGTGACCCGCTCCTTTTTCACGCTCCTTTTCAATTTTGCGTGGAGGGTTCGATCTTTTTCAAGGCCGAAGAAAAAACGAGGAAGAACGATGCTCACCCCTTCGCTCGATTCAAGTTGACCCGCCATCAAATAACGGAACCCCAAGAGGGCGCCCAATTCGTAGAGATTCTTGCCACATCAGGGTTGATTTCCAGGGTGGATATTGGTTAATGTAGATCGGCCGGGTGGACGATCCACTCGGAATTTCCGTCCCGGGTCAAAGGGAGAAAAAAGGGAGGACAAGTTCTTCTCTTTTGGTCTCTATTGGAAGAATCCCTCGGGGCAGGGTGAGGGAGGTTCGGATGAGCTGGTTTGTGACGTGCAGCCAGTGCGGGAAATCGGTCGTCTATGAGTCGGGGCAGAAGATTCCGGAGCTCTGTCCGGCCTGCGCCGAAACGGTGAAAAAAGAAGCAAAGCGTTTTCTCGAAAAAGAAGAGAGGCGAAAAGAGATGATAGCCGTGGGGGTTCCTGAAATTCAGGAGCGGCGAATTGTGAAAACCCTGGGGCTGGTCTGTGACGAACAGATTTTCGGAATGGGCTTACCGAACGATGCGACCTTGGAGAAGTTCAACGGAGGTATCGCCCTCACGTGGGCGGAGCGGGTGAGGAGGGCAAGGGAGACCTCAATCCGATCGATCCTCGCCGAGGCCATTGAGAAAGGGGGAAACGGGGTCGTAGGAATCTCTCTGACCTATGAGGTCTTAGGGTACGAGCAAGACATGGTGATGGTGCTCGTGGCCGCCCGAGGGACGGCTGTCGTCGTCGAACAATGAAGCAACAAAGGGACTGGATTTCCAGAAAGAACTGAGGTATAATGAGCTTGTTCTTACCGAATGGGTAAGACGTCAAGAGGTCCAAATCCTTTCTCGGGGCGTAGCGCAGCCTGGTAGCGCACTGGCATGGGGTGTCAGGTGTCGGAGGTTCAAATCCTCTCGCCCCGACCAATGATTTCAACAACTTAGCTTATTTTTTTCTTGGTGCAAACTTGGTGCAAAATCCATTTGCACCATTTTTTTATGTGCCCGGCAGGGCGTGCGGAAAAAGGGGGTAAAGGGAGGGCAAGCCGCTACCGAAATCGGGTCGCCTTTGGTATTGCTTAAACAGCTTCCTCTGTGAGGGCTCCGTGCTTAGGGAAAGTTACCCGAACGGCATCCTGAATTTCATCTTGTCCCACTGTGTCGCTTTCGTGCTCCT
>Ga0123519_10007997_pt1 | contig 16247 bp, 11 predicted proteins | sample YelNatPaOPRAMG02_FD_87396 | JGI IMG/M metagenome (GOLD analysis project Ga0123519, IMG submission 87396) | Hot spring microbial communities from Yellowstone National Park - Yellowstone National Park OP-RAMG-02 (version 2) | ecosystem: Environmental > Aquatic > Thermal springs > Hot (42-90C) ...
AAAAATATTTTACATCATTTTGTTACAATACCGTATGCCCTACGGGCAATAAAATGGTTTTGGTATGTTAATCAAATCTATAATACTGTATGCCCTACGGGCAAAATCTTTAAATTACCCTAAAATGTTCCGCGACCAATACCCCGTAGGGGTTATGGTTTTGTAGAAGAGAGGTTCAGTTAATTTATAAAATTCCCTGTAGGGGATACGGTTTGGAAATAATTTTAATCTGACATAATTATACCGTATGCCCTGCGGGCAATACCAAAAATATTTACATCATTTTGTTACAATACCGTATGCCCTACGGGCAATATTTTTTCAACATGCAATTATGCCTTAAAATGTTCCCATACCAATACCCCATAGGGGTTATGGTATTATAGATGAAACGTTTAATTGATTATTTATTTCCCCGTAGGGGATACGGTTTATTGCTGATTTCGGATTGTGGATTGCGGATTTTGACGAAAGCATTGAATTTTAATCATAAAATTTCCCCTCCCCTCAAGGGCCGGATTGGTTTTTTCTGTACCAGATATTTTTTATCTTTATTGACCATTTAATTATTATGAATTCACCTGAAGTTAAAGAATTTATACGTCAGCACAGGGAACCCTTCTGGTATATTCCGGAAGATAAAAAGGAAGATGTCATCCGGGAAGCGATTAAAAATTTCGGGCAGCTATTTTCGGAAAAACTGCTCCGCGAACAGCTTACATTTCATAAAGACATAAATTACTCCGGGCCCGTTGAATACATTGTCCCTGCCCCCTCTGATGAAGAAATAAGGCAGTTTCTGATTGACATAGCGATAAACCTTGAATTTTAATAAAATGAAAACAAAAATTATACTGTTTTTACTGCTGGCAGGTATTTTGCCGGGCAATTATTCATTTGCGCAAACGCTTAACAAATTAACCATTAATGGCACCCGGTTCGAAATGAACGGGAAACCGTTTGAATTTACCGGCATAAGCTTTTTCAATGCCATCTATAACGCGGATTTCAATAAAAGTCATGAATTGCGAAGGGAGTGGATACGAAAATTTAAGGAATCAGGAATTAATGTTTTCCGTGTCTGGTGCCAGTGGGATAATTCGCGCGGTTTCGTTGATTCAGGGAAAGATAAAACATTGTATAACCCTGACGGAACTATTAAGGCTGAATGGCTGAACAGACTGAAAGATATAATAGCTGATGCTGATTCTGAGAATACGGTTATACTGCTGGTACTTTTTTCAAGGGAAAGCTGGAATGAGAATATACGGCTAAGTGATGATGCTTCGGATAAAGCATTATCAAAACTGGCAAAAAGTCTTAAACCTTACAGAAATCTCATATTTCAGGTATGGAATGAATTTGACTACAGGACACTTGATTATTTAAAGCTCATTAAAAGTATTGATCCGGAAAGAATTGTGACCAATTCGCCGGGATATGCCGGTTACCTGGGAAAGACAGAAGATAATCTTGCCCTCGATTATTTATCTCCCCATACATCCCGTGATGATAACCGACACTGGGAACTGGCATGTAAAGAGATAGAATATCTTATTACAAAATTCAAAAAACCTATTGTTGACGATGAACCCGCACGCAGGGGAACTCCCAGATTTGGAGGACCTAAAAATCCGGTTCTGCCTGAAGATCATATTCTGCATATTTACAATGTATGGAAAGCAGGCGGATATATAATTTATCACCATGATATGTTTCAAACCGGGTATGGCACTGAAGCTGTCCCTCCAAACGGCATACCTGCTCCGGGATTCAGTGAATACCACGACAGGATATTCGCCTTTCTCAGAAATAAAGACAGATATCTTCAGCTTATCAGATAACAAACTGTCAATAGTTACATTTGCGGATTTTTGTTTGTTCAATTTCTCATTTCTTTGCAGGCTTTTAGCCTGAATTAACCAGAACCTGCAAATAATGAGCATAAGTTTCAACTTTATTTACTGCAATAAACAGATTGGCCGGTTATTAAGTCTCATTTAAAAATTTTAATGTTTAAAATATTTACAAAAAATATTATATTTGCAAAAAAATTTTTAATAAAAATATTATTCTGGTAACATAGTGAAATAATAAATGAATATTGAATTAAAAAACAGAAAAAAGGATTTTTCACGGATAACCGTTAAAGTCGGCAGTAACGTTGTTACAAATGATGACGGTTCACTGAATACATGGAGAATTTCGCGGATTGTCGAAGACATTGCAATCCTTTACAGAAACGGGATTGAAGTGATACTCGTTACTTCAGGTGCAGTTGCTGCAGGCAGGTCGGAAATTGCCGTTTCAAGAAAAACACACCCGGTGGCAGCCAAACAGGTTCTCGCTGCGGTAGGGCAGGGAAAACTGATGGCTAATTATCAGTATTTCTTTGGAAAGTACGGAATACCTGCAGGCCAGGTGCTGGCAACTAAGGAGAGCTTCATGGACAGGCGCCACTACCTCAATATGAAAAGCTGCATCATGGCTATGCTCGAAAATAACGTTATACCAATCGTTAACGAAAATGATACTATCTCGGTTAACGAACTGATGTTCACCGATAACGACGAATTGTCCGGACTGATATCCTCAATGATGGATTGCAAATCACTTATCCTTCTTACAAATGTTGACGGAATCTATTCAGGTATTCCGGGAGATGACGGAGCTGAACTGATCAGGGAGATAAAACCCGATGCCACAGGACTGGAACAATATATTTTTTCCTTCAGGTCGGAATTCGGCAGAGGCGGCATGCTTACAAAATATCACAGCGCCAGGAAAATTGCCTCCGAGGGGATTAATGTTTTTATTGCCAACGGCCTGCGCGATGCAATTATTACCGATATCGTCTGCGGAAGGGATGTCCCCTGCACCCGGCTGATCCCGGGAAACAAACGCCGCAACGGGGTGAAAAAATGGATTGCCCACTCGGAAACTTTCGCCCGCGGTACAATTGTGGTAAACCGGGGCGCAAAAGAAGCACTCCTCGGAAGTAAAGCCTCAAGCCTCCTGCTTGTGGGAGTTACAGATATAGAAGGCTATTTCGAAAAAGGAGATATTGTAAGAATTGTTGATGAGGATGGAAAATATATCGGGCTCGGGAAAACCGAATATGACTCTGAACAGGCAAAGGAAAACACCGGGAAGAAATGCAGCAAACCTCTGATACATTATCATTACCTGGTTATTAACGAAAAAGCCGGAGCCGTACAACCTTCCTGATTAACTCAAAACTGAAGTAAAATGAACTCTATTCCTCTTTTCAGAAAGGCTGCCGATGCCGGACGGAAACTTATTAATGCCGGCAGCGAAACAATTGATGCAATTCTTCTTAAACTGGCAGATGCGGTTGAAGCTGACATCCCGTTTATACTTGCTGAGAATGCAAAGGACCTTAAAAAGATGAAAGGCGATGACCCAAGGTACGACAGGCTCCTTCTTACCGGCGACAGAATCAGAAATATTGCATCCGATATACGAAATGTTGCTTCACTCCCTTCACCGCTCGGACGGGTTTTAACGGAGTTTATACGTCCTAATGGTCTGAAAATCTCAAAGGTGAGCGTTCCCTTCGGAGTTATAGGTATAATCTATGAGGCACGCCCGAATGTAACCCTTGATGTCTTTTCCCTCTGTTTCAAGTCGGGGAACGCCTGCATACTCAAGGGAGGAAGCGACTCTATTAATTCCAACAAGGCTCTTGTAAGCATCATAAACCGGGTTCTTGAGGAAGCAGGCGTTGACAGAAATATTGTCACCCTCCTCCCTGCAGGCCGGAACGAAACCCTTCAGCTCCTTAAAGCCCGCGATTATGTTGACCTCATTATCCCACGCGGAGGCAGATCACTTATTGATTTTGTAAGAGAGAATGCACTTGTCCCTGTCATCGAAACCGGCGCAGGTATATGCCATACATATTTTGATGAATACGGCGACAGGGAAAAAGGCCGCATTATAGTTAACAATGCAAAAACACGCAGGGTAAGCGTATGCAATGCACTCGACTGCCTTGTCATCCACGAAAAACGCCTTGACGACCTCCCGTACATCATCGGATTGTGCGCAGATAAAAATGTTATTGTTTACGCCGACGGTAAAGCCCGTAAAAGCCTGAAAGGAAACTATCCTGATCATCTGCTTAAACCTGCCACAAAAGAATCATGGGGAACGGAGTTCCTCTCTTATAAAATGGCAGTAAAGACAGTAAGTTCATTTGATGAAGCTGTAAAACATATTACCCGCTACAGTTCAAAACACAGCGAGGCAATTATCTCGGAAAACGGCGAACGGATAAAATCGTTCTTCAGCCTTGTTGATGCAGCAGCCGTTTACTCCAACACATCAACAGCATTCACCGACGGTGCACAGTTCGGACTCGGAGCAGAAATAGGAATATCAACACAGAAGCTCCATGCAAGAGGACCAATGGCTCTCGGAGAACTTACTACCTACAAATGGATTATTGAAGGAGAAGGACAGATAAGAAGCTGAAACGGTAAAGAGAATGATGAGGGATAAAGAAAATATAAAGGTTTTTTATAATTCGTTAAGGAAGAGGATGGAGGCAATCCGGGAAAAAACCGGCAGACCTCTGACACTAACAGAGAAGATTTTATACAGTCATTTATATAACAGAAAACCGGATTTCAGCCTGCAGAGAAGAGCAGATTATGCAGAATTCCGCCCCGACCGTCTTGCAATGCAGGATGCAACGGCACAAATGGCACTTCTGCAATTTATGCTTGCCGGCAGAAAAAAAACTTCAATCCCGGCTTCAGTGCATTGCGACCATCTGATTGTAGCTGATAAAGGCAGTGAGCAGGACCTTGATAATGCACTGAATACCAACAGGGAAGTGTATGAATTTCTTGAATCGGCATGCCGGAAATACGGCATAAGCTTCTGGAGACCCGGCACCGGGATTATCCACCAGATTGTTCTTGAAAATTATGCCTTCCCTGGCGGACTGATGATCGGAACCGACTCGCATACGCCGAACGCAGGAGGCCTTGGCATGCTGGCAATCGGTGTCGGCGGAGCCGACGCGGTGGATGCCATGACCGGAATGCCTTGGGAACTCAGACTCCCAGGAATTACAGGGGTTAAACTTACCGGCAAACTTTCAGGATGGACGTCACCAAAAGACGTTATACTGAAACTTGCAGGCTTACTTACGGTAAAGGGAGCAACAGGCTCAGTGATAGAATATTTCGGCGAAGGGACTGAAACAATTTCATGTACCGGCAAGGCAACCATCTGCAATATGGGCGCCGAAACAGGTGCCACCTCTTCCTTATTTGCATTCGACAATACAATGGCTGAATACCTGGCATCAACAGGAAGGAAGGAGATTGCTGAGATGGCTCTTGAAAACAGCCGGCATCTGAAAGCAGACCCCGAAGTATACGAACAGCCTGAAAAATATTACGACAGAATTATTGAAATAGATCTCTCCGGACTCAAACCTCATATTAACGGTCCTTTTACCCCTGATCTTGCCACACCGGTTTCAGAGATGAAAGAAGCACTGAAAACACATAACTGGCCTGAAAAGGTTGAGGCTGTACTGATAGGATCCTGCACAAATTCATCCTACGAAGACCTCTCTGCTGTAGCTTCAGTAATCAGAGATGCAATTTCAAAAAAACTTAAGCCTGCTGCACAGATTATGATTTCCCCGGGTTCGGCGATGGTTCGGTTTCTTGCCGGGCGGGACGGTATAATGGAAATTTTCCGGCAGGCCGGGGCTGAAGTCTTTGCAAATGCCTGCGGCCCATGTATAGGCCAGTGGAAAAGAAAAACAGATGATAACAACCGGACCAATTCTGTTATTCATACCTTCAACCGCAACTTCTCAAAGCGCACCGACGGAAATCCCAATACTCACGTTTTTGTAACATCACCACCCCTGGCTGCTGCTATTGCATTTTCAGGAAAATTGTCATTTAATCCTATAGAAGACACTCTTATAAATGCTGAAGGCAGGGCGGTAATGCTGACCGTTCCTTCTTTGAGTCCCCTTCCCGCTGATGCCGGGAAATTCCGTTATAAAGGATTGGAAGAACATGCAGAGCCATCGGAAGATATTGAAATCATTATCCGGGATGACTCGGAGCGCCTGCAAATGCTTAAACCTTTCGAAAGATGGGAAGGAAAAGATTTCCACGGACTTTTTCTGCTGATAAAAGTCAAAGGTAAATGCACCACCGACCATATCTCAATGGCAGGTCCCTGGCTGAAGTACCGCGGACATCTCGAAAACATTTCGGAAAATTACATGACAGGTGCAGTCAACGCTTTTAATAATCAGACAAACCTCGTTCTGAACCGGCTAACCGGAAAATATTCACCGGTGCCTGCAACCGCCCGGAATTACCGCGATGCCGGATATGGTTCGGTGGTGGTGGCTGAAGATAACTTCGGAGAAGGATCATCACGCGAACATGCTGCCATGGAAGCACGGTTCCTTGGGGTGAAAGCCGTAATAGCAAAATCATTTGCAAGAATCCACGAAACAAACCTGAAAAAACAGGGAGTTCTGCCTCTGATATTCTTAAATCCTGAAGATTATGATAAAATCAGGGAAGATGACAGGATTGACATAACAGGACTCAGATTACTTGCACCCGGCAGCGAGGTAAAGGCAGTTATAAGACATAATGACGGAACTTCAGAAGAAATTTTCCTGAGCCATTCATTCAATGAAAATCAGATTGGATGGTTCAGGGAAGGAAGCGCTTTAAACATGATCGGAAAACAAAGCAAAGGTAAAAAGAATGAAACCTGAAAAGATTACACTAAAGAGTGGCAGGCTTATTACACCCGGCAATCCCGTTATTCCATTTATTGAGGGTGACGGTACCGGCCCTGATATCTGGCGTGCGGCAGTACGCGTGATTGATGCTGCGGTTGAGAAGTCTTACAATGGCACCAGGAAAATTGAGTGGAAAGAGGTTCTTGCCGGGGAGAAAGCCTTCAGGCATACCGGCAAATGGCTTCCCGAAGAAACTATCAGTGCTTTCAGGGAATACCTTGTGGGCATCAAGGGTCCTCTCACCACGCCGGTGGGAGAGGGCATCCGCTCACTCAATGTTGCGCTCAGGCAGGAACTTGATCTCTACACATGTTACAGGCCTGTGCGCTACTACAAAGGTGTTCCAAGCCCGGTGAAGCACCCCGAACTGGTTGATATGTATGTTTTCAGGGAAAACACCGAAGATATTTATGCCGGCATTGAATTCATGCATGGAGAGGAACAGACCGGGAAATTCAGAGACTTTCTGATTTCAGAAATGGGGATTAAAAAAATCAGATTTCCTGAGACTTCATCATTTGCCATAAAACCTGTTTCGATTGAAGGAACTGAAAGGCTTGTCAGGCAGGCTCTTAAGTTTGCCGTGGAAAGAAAACTCCCTTCGGTCACAATAGTTCATAAAGGAAATATCATGAAATATACCGAAGGTGCTTTCATGAAATGGGGCTATGCGCTTGCTGAAAGGGAATTTGGTGAGCAGGTTTTTACCTGGAATGAATACAGGAAGATTGCCGGCGAAAGAGGTGAAAAAGAAGCTGAAGAAGCATTGAAAAAAGCTTCAGAGGGAGGGAAGGTTATAATCAGGGATGTCATTACCGATGCCTTCCTTCAGCAGATTCTTACGAGACCTGCTGAATATTCTGTTATTGCAACACTCAATCTTAACGGGGATTATATATCTGATGCACTTGCCGCAATAGTGGGAGGCATAGGCATAGCTCCGGGGGCCAATATTAACTTTGAAACGGGTCATGCGGTTTTTGAGGCCACACACGGCACTGCACCAAAATACGCGGGTCAGGATAAGGTCAATCCGGGCTCGGTCATACTGTCGGGGGCATTGATGCTTGAATATATTGGATGGAATGAGGCTGCCGGGAAAATACATTCAGCCCTTGAAGCGGCAGTGTCGGCAGGTAAAGTCACATATGATTTTCACCGCCTTATGGAAGGAGCAACACTCCTGAAAACATCAGAATTTGCTGATGAAATAATTAAAGCGATGTAAAATAGGGGAAAGATGAAAAGTACTGAATTTTTAAGAAAATTTGAAGAGTCGGTGCGTGATTCATGCCAGATCGACAATGAATTGTTCGAGAAGTATGATGTAAAGCGCGGACTCAGGAACAACGACCGTACGGGCGTGCTTGTCGGTCTGACAAACATCGGGGATGTTGTCGGTTATGATAAAAGGGACGGGAAAGTAGTGCCGATCCCCGGCAAACTGCTTTACAGGGGAATTAATATTGACGACATAACTCACGGGTTTCAGAAGGAGAACAGGCACGGCTTTGATGAAACAGTTTTTCTTCTCCTTGCCGGCAGATTGCCATCTGCAGAGGAGCTTGACCTGTTTTCCAGGTATCTGGCTTCAATGAGGTCATTACCCGACCACTTCATAAACAATATGATTCTTTCCCTTAAAGGGAAGGATGTTTTAAACATTCTTGCAAGGTCCGTTCTCGGGTTATATACACTCGATGAGGATCCTGACAATATTTCTCTCGACAATATGATCAGGCAGTCGCTTAACCTGATTGCCAAATTTCCCTGCATAATAGCATACTCATACCAGGCACTTAGGCATGCCTATTACGGGAAAACATTGTCAATACGTCATCCCCGTGAGGATCTTACCACAGCGGAAAATTTCCTCTACCTGATAAAAGGTGACCAGTCGTACACTAAACTTCAGGCCGATATGGTTGACCTTGCCCTTGTGCTTCATGCCGAACATGGCGGGGGAAACAATTCCACATTTACGATGAGGGTTACAAGCTCCACCGAAACGGATATTTATTCGGCTGTAACCTCAGCTATCGGGTCGCTTAAGGGGCCTCTGCATGGAGGTGCCAATCTGAAGGTGCTGGAAATGATGGAAAACATAAAGGAAAATGTCAGTAACTGGAAGGACAGGGAAGAGGTTGAGAATTACCTGTTTAAAATTCTGAGGAGGGAAGCAAACGATAATTCAGGGAAAATATATGGGGTGGGTCATGCCGTTTACACGATTTCCGATCCGCGTGCCCTGCTCCTTAAGGAGAAAGCCCGCGAACTTGCCACCGAATCGGGCAGGCTTGATGAATTCGACCTCTACTGCCTTGTTGAGGAACTCACCCCGGAAGTGTTCAGAAAATTCAAGGGAGAACAGAATGATAAAACCGTGTGCGTAAATGTTGATTTCTACTCAGGCTTCGTATATTCATGTATCGGAATCCCCCGCGACCTCTATACCCCTCTCTTCGCCATGGCAAGAATTGCAGGATGGTGCGCCCACCGGATCGAGGAACTTACTTTCTCCGCAAAAAGAATTATAAGGCCGGCATTTAAAAATGTTTATGGAATTAAACAATATGTCCCATTAAGTGAAAGAAAATTTGTAGAAAAATAAAAAAAATATAATAAAATTTTGTTTCTAATTTAAAACATATAAATTTGTAACCTGTTATACTTATAATGAAGAAAATTTATAATACAGGCACAGGTACCGTTACTGCTACAACAGGAACATTGTTGTACCGGGGGTGCTGTGCTTTGTAGTTACAGATGAAGGAAATCAATATTAGCCATCCCCGGGAAAACCGGGGATGGTTTTTTTATGCCGGGAATGAAGTGGCATCAGATCTTTGAATTATTTAGAAAAGATGATAGTTATTTGAGTGTTAGTTATTTGATTATTAAATATATAAATGTATGAAGATATTGAAGTTCGGAGGCTCATCAGTAGCTGATGCGGAAAGAATAAAAAAGGTTATTGAAATCATTCGGAAAAATATTCTGGAAGGGAATGAAATATCAGTAGTTGTTTCAGCAATGGGAGGTGTTACCGACATGCTTATCCGTCTATGCGATACAATCAGAGGCGGTGATGGGACCGGTGATGATATAATCCGGAATATTGAAGAGAAACATCTTGAAGCGGCCCGGTTACTTCTTCCTGTTGAAAACCACCCTCAGGCAATGGCTGAAATTATGTCAACATGCAATGAACTTACTGACATCGCAAGGGGAGCCTCTCTTCTTTCCGAAGTAACACCACGTACAAAAGACCTGATTCTCAGTTTCGGCGAGCGGTTGTCAGCATACCTGCTGTGCCAGGTAATCAGACTACATTTTCCCGCTGCAGTTTACATTGACGCGAGGGAACTAATCAGAACAAATTCCGATTTCGGAATGGCCAGGGTTGATTTTACCATCAGCGACACACTGATAAAGAAATACTTTGCAGGGAATAACGCTCTTAAGGTTATAACCGGTTTTATTGCATCCGATGCAAAAGGTCAGACCACCACACTCGGACGCAGCGGGTCGGATTACACGGCAACAATCATTGCCTCGGCAATCGGCGCTGAATCTGTCGAGATATGGTCCGATGCCGATGGTGTTATGACAGCCGATCCGGCTTATGTTCCGGAAGCCCGGAGTATTGATAAGCTTTCATATTCCGAAGCTATGGAACTCTCACATTTCGGGGCAAAAATCCTTTTCCCGCTTTCCCTTCAGCCTGCAATGGCCAAACAGATTCCTGTTTGGGTCAAAAATACATTTAACCTTGAACACAGGGGAACGCTTATCAGCATGGAATCAAGCACTGACAACGGTATCATTAAAGGCATTACCTCCCTGAGGGAAATCAGTATAATAAATGTTGAGGGAAGTGGCATGGTTGGCGTTGCCGGAACCTCTGCAAGATTATTCAATGCGCTCTCACAGAACAATATCAGCGTGATAATGATCAGTCAGGCATCATCTGAACATTCTATCTGTATAGCAGTTAAAGAGGAGAATGCTGATGATGCGTGCAGAATTCTCCGGGAGGCTTTTTCTTCAGAACTTGCAGCCGGACTAATCTCATCAGTATATAAAGAGGATGACCTTGCAATTGTTGCAGTGGTGGGCGAAAACATGAGAAGAATGCCCGGTGTTGCAGCTAAAGTCTTCAACCCTCTCGGCCGGAATGGTATAAACATAAAGGCTATATCACAGGGCAGTTCCGAACTAAATATTTCGTTTGTTATCAACGGCAGTGACCTTAGAAAAGCATTGCGCATTCTCCATCAGGCACTCTTCAGCAGGGAAATACGCCGCCTGAACATCTTTATGGCAGGAACCGGTTCAATTGGCAGCAGGCTTATGGAAATGATTAATAACCAGCAGGAAAGCCTGCTGTCGCAGAAAATTGAACTTAAAATATGCGGACTTATCAATACCCGGAAGATGCTTTTGAATGAAAACGGCATAGCGCCTGATTCATGGAAAAAAGTGATGGAAACAGAGGGATTGAAGGCACATTTCAGAAGTTTTGTTGACGGGATGCTTTCCCGGAATTTTGAAAACTCTGTTTTTATTGATGCCACTGCAAGCGATGAACCGGTAAATTACTATGAAAGGCTTCTGTCATCAAATGTATCAATAGTTGCTGCTAACAAACGTGCAAACACCGGCAGAATGAAGGATTATGACAATCTGCATTATCATGCCGGAAAAAGGAATGTATCGTTCAACTATGAAACAAATGTTGGAGCAGGATTGCCTGTAATCAATGTGATCCGCAATCTTAAAGCAGGGGGAGATGAAATAATAAAGATAGAGGCTGTGCTGTCAGGAACTGTCAACTGGCTGCTGTCAGAATATGATGGTTCAAAGCCTTTTTCTGAGCTTGTCCGCATTGCAAAGGAAAAAGGTTTTACCGAGCCTTATCCGGGTGATGACCTGCGGGGAACCGATGTGGCAAGAAAGTGCCTTATACTTGCCAGAGAATCCGGTCTCCGCCTTGAACCTGAAAATATCATTACACAGCCTGTCCTGCCTGAAGATGTGCCTGCAAAAGGTACAACAGAAGCATTGTTCAGAGAGATTGATAAACAGGAGGAGCTTATATACAGACGGTTCAAACAAGCATCTGATAAAGGCAAAAAACTGAAATATGTGGCTATCATTGAAAACAGCACTGCAAGGGTACAGATGACCGAAACCAGCCCCGAACATCCCTTCTATTCGCTGAAAGGCAGTGAAAACTGTCTTGTTTTTACAACAAAATATTACAGTTTGTATCCGCTTGTAATAAAAGGTCCGGGAGCTGGAGTAAATGTGACCTCAGCCGGATTGCTGGCAGATATCGTCAGAATAGCGGAATCGGTAAGAGTATATTAATGGATTAATATTCAGATAAATGTCAGATAGTAAATCAATCACAATCTTTGCTCCGGCCTCGGTGGCAAACATCTCATGCGGGTTCGATATAATGGGCTTTGCCCTCGAAAACGAAGGTGATAAGGTAACAGTTGAAATCTGTGATTCCGCTGATACCGGCACCATCCGGATAAATGGGAAATATGCTGAAGGCATTCCAAGGGAAAGAAACAGGAACACAGCCGGTGTTGCGCTCGATTCATTACTGAAGGTTGCAGGGAAGGAAGGCTTAAATGTAAGAATCACAATTGAAAAAAACCTGCCGCCGGGAAGCGGAATGGGCAGCAGTGCCTCAAGTGCGGCTGCTGCTGTTTATGCCATAAACCGCCTTCTCGGAAATCCTTTTACGACAAAGGAACTGGTCCCTTTTGCAATGGAAGGGGAAAGGATGTCGTGCGGAACCGCCCATGCCGATAACGTTGCACCATCACTTCTCGGCGGTTTCGTACTTATCCGCAGTTACGATCCCCTGGATATTGTAACAGTTACCCCGCCTGATGGACTGAAATGTGTGGTTATCCATCCCCATATTGAAGTCAGAACATCCGATGCAAGGCGTGTACTCAGGAAAGAGTTCCCGCTGAATGTGGTAACACGGCAGAGCGCCAACAGTGCGGCACTGATGCTGGGCATGATAACCGGCGACTATAACCTCATCGGCCGTTCAATGAATGATCTTCTCGCCGAACCGCGGCGGACAATGCTTATACCTGGTTTTCCTGAAGCGAAAAAATCAGCACTTGATGCCGGTGCCATCGGTTGCGGGATATCCGGTTCAGGCCCCTCCGTTTTTGCATTCTGTAATGACGCTGACAGCGCCGGAAAGATAGCCGCGGTAATGCAGAAAGCCTTCAGAATCGCCGGCCTTAACTCGGACAAAATCATTTCGTCTCTTAATGCCCCCGGCGCACATGTTGTTCAGGATTAATTATAAAATTATTCTCAATGATTTACTTAAATATTAACAACCCGTCCCAACGGGTGCCTCTTTTAGAAGCTGTGATGCGGAGCGTTTCAGGAGAATCGGGGCTCTATATGCCTGAAAAAATTCCTCACATGGGAGACTCTTTTTTCAGGAATATCCGGGGCATGTCACTCAGGGAGACAGCCTTCAGAATTATTGAGTCTCTTTTCGGAGAAGATGTTGCTTCAGATGTGCTTGAAAAAATTGTTGATGAGGCTCTTAACTTTGAGATACCCCTGGTAAGTCCCGGGAAAGAGCTTCACGTGCTTGAACTGTTTCACGGTCCAACTTATGCTTTCAAGGATGTGGGGGCCCGTTTTCTGGCAGGAATGCTTGGTCACTTTGCTTCAAACCTGAGAAGGGAAATAACCGTCCTGGTTGCCACATCGGGCGATACCGGCGGCGCCGTGGCAAATGCTTTTTCGGGCAGGGAAGGCATAAAGGTTGTAATACTTTATCCTTCAGGTAGGGTAAGCCGTATTCAGGAACAGCAGCTCCTGAGAGCCGGATCCAATATTATGGCAATTGAGCTTGAGGGCGACTTTGATGATTGCCAGAGGCTGGTAAAAAAAGCTTTTGCCGACAGGGAACTGAACGAAAAACTGGTTCTTACATCTGCAAACTCAATCAATTTTGCCAGACTTTTCCCGCAGTCGGTTTACTATTTTTATGCATGGGCACAGATTGAAGAAAAGGATAAACCGGTCTGTTTCAGCGTTCCGAGCGGCAATTTCGGTAATCTCACGGCCGGACTCATCGCAAAAAAGATGGGATTGCCTGTCAGCGGCTTTGTGGCATCAACAAACATAAACAGATCAGTGCCTTTATATCTTGAGACAGGTAATTTTCTTCCACATCCGTCATTCAAAACAATTTCAAACGCCATGGACGTTGGCAATCCGGGTAATTTCAGAAGGATTCTCCATCTTTATGGCAACGACCTCAACCGGATAAGGGAAGATATTTCCGGGTTCTGGTTCACTGACGAAAGTACACGCGAGGGGATGAAGGAGCTTTATGAAAAATATTCATATATTGCTGATCCTCATGCCGCTGTGGCTTATCTTGGGCTAAAAAGACAGATGGAAAAGGTGCAGTGCAACGGAATTTTTCTTGCAACTGCCCATCCGGGAAAATTTCCCGAAGAAGTTATGAAAGCCACCGGTTTAAATGTTGCTCTTCCCGGATTGCACAACGGGGCAGGGAAAGAATCACAACACGTTAAGGCACCGGCTGATTTCGGTTTTCTGAAAGATTTGCTTTACAGCTCATTTTAGAAGGGGCTGGTGCATCATCCTGTTTTCGATAAATGTTGCTATTCCGGGGACAGGCATCTTCAGGATCACATGCAGATGCTTCCCGGAAGGACTATCTTCCCATGAATTATATCCGCTGCTGCTGATAATAATATTGCCTCTCCGGGTATCAAAGAAATTCTGAGTTCCGTAAACGGCAATCAGCACCGCCGTCTGGTCCCAGCTCATCCTTCCGTTTCTGTCCTGTTCCGAAAGGGGCATACTTATTCTGAAGACATCTTTAACCGGGCTGTTCCGAATTTCAGAATTAACCAGTCTCAGTCCGGTGAAGATTTTTGATCCGATTTCAAAGCCTGTAAAGATTATTTCCCCCGGCCATTCATTGAAGGCATACTCCGATGCCACCGAATCCATATACACATTGAACTCTTTTCCTTCGGGGAACCGGCCCGCCATTGAAACAAGTCTTCTGACCTTTTTTGCAGCCAGTTCCCTGCCGTCGAGTGGCGAAAGAGTGTCGGGCTGCGATTTTAAAAGGTTTGCGATGTTTGTCAGAAATCCTACTGTTACGATTGTAACTGACGAATCGGGTTGTGCGGAAAGTATTTTCCTATAAGTATATACGGCATCGGGTGCATCGTTTGTTGATTTGATGCTGTGGGGGTATTTTGCCGCCAGTGAGTCGGGCCAGTGCTGTGAGGCGGTCATACTGACGCCGGGTGATTTGGGAGCGCCGGTTGGCAGGTTGGGCCGGCCGAAGTATGTATTTATTACGTTTATGCAGGGAACAACCAGTTCGTGTTTATTGGAAGAGATTGTTGCCAGGATCTCCGCCCTGCCGCTGTCGGCCATGGCATGGAGGAAGGCAAGAGCACCCACGTCGTCGTAGTCGGGACCGAGGTCGGTATCGAAGATAATTTTCACAGGCTCACCGGTTCTTTTCTGATTTCCGGAGCTGCATCCTGCGGCAAACATCAGCACGGCAGGGATGATTAATAAGGTATGTTTAAACATATTTACTCTTCAGGTTGAGGTTGTTACTGTTTAAGACAATAATTTTAATCATAAAATTAAACAATTTTAATTAGAGTCAATGCCTGAATAACATTGACCTTTTATGATTAAAAAATATTTCACCACGGATAAAACAGAGTTAGACAGATTTATCCTTGTAAACATCTGATTTGATTGATAATAGAACAATTGAATTACCATTGAATTACCATTGAATTACCATTGAATTACAATTGAATTACCCTCCTCCGCATCCTCCTTCATTTCATTTCGGAGAATAATGCTACGGAGGGCAAAGCTATTGAATTACAATTGAATTACTATTGAATTACTATCGAATTTCAATTGAATTACGGCTTCAGCCCAATTACAATCGAATTACGCGAAGCCAATTACACCTTGAACCCTTGAACCTTGAACCTTGAACCTTGAACCTTGAACCTTGAACCTTGAACCTTTAAACCTTTAACGCTAAACATTAAACAAAAAACGCGGAAGGCGAAATGTTAAACGCTGAACGCGGAACGATCCTTACGGAGCCGTCGAATCTGTAAAGATAGCTATCAGTTTATATGTCGTTATAAAGCATAAAAAATCACTATGGTCCGGCTAATAATTTGATCTGAAAGAGGTTTGCACTTATTATGACAGGAAAGAAATAAAAAATGCTTGTCTCTTTATACTACATTACTGAAATAATGGGATTCCTCATTCGTCCCGGTTTGCACCGGGACTCATTCGGAATGACGGGTTGTAAGGATGGAACAGGAAGAAGGGAGGA
>Ga0123519_10007998_pt1 | contig 16246 bp, 13 predicted proteins | sample YelNatPaOPRAMG02_FD_87396 | JGI IMG/M metagenome (GOLD analysis project Ga0123519, IMG submission 87396) | Hot spring microbial communities from Yellowstone National Park - Yellowstone National Park OP-RAMG-02 (version 2) | ecosystem: Environmental > Aquatic > Thermal springs > Hot (42-90C) ...
AAAAACAAAATAAAAAAAATGATAATGCCTGAAATTATAGCAATTTTATAGTATATTTAAAAAAATTATGAAAAGGCAAATATCTGCAAATTTTGGTAATGTATTATTATCATTATCAGAAATCACCGATTTGGCGTCTCCAATTATTGCTCAGCATCAACAAAGAACAGCTTTTATTGCCTTAGAAACGGCAAAAAGATTATCTGAAGAGTCTGATTTTTTAGAAAAAATTTTTACTGCATCATTGCTACATGATATTGGAGCAATTTCTGTTGAAGAAAAGATATTACTACATAACTTTGAAGAATTTGATAATGATATTCATTGTATTAAAGGCGAGTTGTTGTTACAAAAAATACCATGGTTAAAACAAATTTCCAAAATAATAAGATATCATCATAAAAACTGGCAAGATTGGAGCGAGGATAGTACATTAGTTTGTTTACCATCACAAATAATATTGTTATCAGATTATACAGAAAGGCTTATTGACAGAAATAAATATATATTGCATCAAAACCAAGAAATTATAGAAAAGATTTTACAAATAAAAAACACAATGGTATGTGAGAAAGTTGTTGATGCTTTTATTGATGTTGCTAAAATAGAAGAGTTCTGGTTAGATGTGGTTTCTCCAAGATTATATCCAATTCTTCTTCATAATGGCCCATATAGAAATATAGAAATAGATCAACAAGGAATATTTTTGCTATCAGAAATATTTAAAGACATAATTGATTTTAAATCTCCTTTTACAGCTACACATACAACAGGGGTTTCGGCATGTGCAGAAATTATGTCTAAATTATATGGTTTAACAGAAATAGAAATAAATCTTATACAATTAGCTGGAAATTTACATGATTTGGGAAAGTTAATTATTCCTAATGGTATACTGGAAAAACCAGATAAATTAACGAAAGATGAATTTGCAGTTATTAAATGTCATACCTATTATTCATATTATGTAATAAATACGATTGGAGGACTCAAACAAATTGCAGAATGGGCTGCATATCACCATGAAAGATTAGATGGAAATGGCTATCCTTTCCATTGTAATTCAGAAGAGCTTGATACGGGAGCAAGAATTATTGCAGTTGCTGATATATTTACAGCACTTTCTGAAGACAGACCATATAGAAAAAGAATGAATAAAGAAAATGTGTATCGCATTTTAAAAGACATGGTAGAAAACAATGCATTGGATTTAAAGATTGTAAATTTATTATTTGATAATTATGATAAAATAGATACATTTGTTAAAAGTAAACAAGAAACAGCAAAAAAATATTATGAGAACAGATTTTTTAAAATTAATAAAACAAGAAAAGTAAAATGATGGAAAAAATAACATGAATAATAAATAATAAAAAAACTAATGAAGACTTTTCCCAAAAAAAAGAAAAATTAATTTTATCTTGATATTTCAATTTACCACTAGTCAATTATATAAAAAATTATTATGATATCTAACAACAAAAAGATTAAGAATCTATTTTCAATATTATCATAACAAATATTAAAATAAAAATTATTTACCTGTATTTTCATTTACTTCTAAATAAAATTTATTCTGAATATCTGAAACTTTTTCCCATGTAAAATTTTGAGCCCACTTATAACCATTTCTGCCTAAGGTTTTTCTTAATTCTAAATTATCAATAAGCAATTGCATTTTATATGCAAGTTCAAAAACATTTTCTGACTCAACCAATATTCCTGTTTCTTCATCTTTAATTGCATCCATAAGGCCATGAATTTTTGTTCCTATTACTGCTTTTGAACATGCGGATGCTTCTATTGCCGTAATATTCCAGCCTTCATATCTAGAAGGCAGACAAACAAAAGAACAAGTTGATAACAATTCTTTTTTTAACTTATCGTCGGGATTTACAATTAATTGAATTTTATTAAAATAAGAAGAATTATTAATTCTTCTCTCAACCCAATTAATATTTGATTCTTTTCCTCTTCCAGCTATTATCAATTTATGCTCAATATTTTGTGGAGCAATTTTTTCGAATGCCGAAATTAAAATATCTATTCCTTTCATTCTCACATCTATTCTACCAAAGTAAAGGATAAAATTCTTATCTTCAAAAGATTCTGTTAAGAGTGTGTTATCAAAACCCACATATCCTGCGACTATTTTAACATTAGTTCTTTTAGATGCAATATTTTGCGCCATGTTTTGAGTAAGCGTTATATAATTTTTACCAAAGTAAAGTGCAATTTTTTCAAATATCCATGGGAAAATGCCAAATATATTATATTTTTTAAAGACTTCTTTTCCTGTTATATGAAAAAAAAGAATTACTGTTTTTTGAGGTTTAAATAAAAAAGTTAAAACTGGAGAAAAAATAGAATAGGGGATTGCAATAATATCAGAAGAAGAAAACAACGAATGAATGGTTGCTAAAACAGAAAAAGAAATTCTGCTTAGTATATAGTTTTTTTTGCATCCTAAAAATTTAACTATAAAATTTTTTTCTTTTATTTCTTTTGCTCCAATAAAATTTCCACAATATAAACGAATATTATGTTTTGAGGATAATAATTTATGAACAGTAAATTCTCTTAAGGCACCACCACCGCCACATCTTGGATTATTAATATGATCGTAACAATAAACAGTAATACTTAATTTTTTGCCCGATATTTTTTTAATATTATTCATTATTATTTTTTATTGGTTTTTTTTGTGTGCCAGAAAAAATTAAAGGAATACCACCAATTATTTTTAACAATATAGCATAAAAACCTAAAATAACATAAATTCCTAGTTGCTCTGGAGTTAAACCAATCTTATTAAACATAATTGCCAGAAAAGCTTCTCTTACTCCAATTCCATTTGGAGTAAGGGGAATAGAAATACATAATATTTCTATAATAGGAATATACAGTAAGCATTCGTAAAGAAAAAATTTCCCTGTTATTCCTAAAATAACAATACAGGCATTAAGGGTTAATAAAAGATTAATTAATAGTGTAAAAAAAAATATAAGTATCAACAGTTTTGGTTTAAAACTGTATTGATAAATAGATTCTCTTATATTTTCTAACATCAGATAAATTTTTTGAGGCAAAATATTTTTTACAAAAAGTTTAAACTTGCTTGTTACTTTTTTAGAAAAAGAAAGTAAAAATAAGATTATTATTATACAAAAAGCAGACAGTATTGATTCTAAAAATCCTTTTGGAAGGGTTGATTTATCTATAAAAGCTAACCCGAAAAAAGACAAAAAAGCAAAGGCAAGAAGGCCAAATATTCCAGTAATATAAGATGAACCCCAGCTTAGAGAGTAATTTAAATGTTTAGAAAGAACAGCGGCTCTTATTATATTTTGAGCACCAGAAGATGGAACAATAATAGATAAATAAATTCCAATAAAATGAGCTTTTAATACTTTTAATAAAGAAACATCGGAATTAAATGGTTTTATTGTGATCCACCATCTAATGCCTTGAAGAAACATACATAAAATAATAATAAAAGTTATGGTGGGTATTACCCACCACGAAGTATTAAAAACAGCATCTTGCATTAAATCCCATTTTATACGAGAAAAAATGAAAATAATAGGAATTAATGCTATTAAATAGCGTAAGATGTTTATTAGTTTTTTATTTTTCAAAATCAAAATTATTTAGTTTTTTTTTATTAAAAATTTCAAAATATTGTAATTTAATACCAAAATACTCAATTTTCTTCTTAAACTTCAAATTGTATTGTATTTTTAAACTTTATCAATTTGGGTATATAAAATATTATGATAAAAACTAATAATTCAGAATCAAGTATTTCAAGAGAATATTATGATGAATCTTATTATAAAGGGCATTGTTATAGGCTTAAAAGAAACGATAGGTTTACAAAAATAAAAGTTAGACGTGTTTTTGAAATGCTTAATCCAAAACCAGGAGAAAGAATTGTTGACCTTGGAGTTGGAGTTGGAACAATAAGCATTTTTCTCGCTCAACTTGGTGTTAAACCAATAGGAATAGATTTTTCTAAAAAATCATTGTTTATTGCAAAAAGAAATTTCTTTAACTGTATTAATAATGCTAAATTTTTTGGCTTATGTTGTGACAGCAGATATATTGCGTTAAAAGATAACAGTATTCAAGCTTTTGCTGCGGTAGATTTTACTGAGCATATTGATGATAATTCCCTTTTGCTAACCTTAAAAGAAATCTATAGAATTTTAGAAAAACAAGGGAGGCTAGTTATATACACACCATGCAAGACTCATATTTTTGAGATTTTAAAAAGTCATAATATTATTCTAAAAGAAGATAAATCTCACATCGGCTTAAGAGATATGGATGAATATATTAATATTATAAAAGAATGTGGTTTTATTATAGAAAGAAAATATTTTGCTCCAACTCATTTGCCAGTTTTTGGATTATTAGAAAAGTTTATAATGAGTGTTCCTTTTATTGGTAAATATTCAAGAAGAAGAATATGTATTCTTGCCAGGAAATGAGATTTTATGAAGTGTATCGCTATGTTTTCGGGCGGGTTAGATAGTTCTATTGCTATTCATTTAATAAAAAAACAGGGAATAGAAATTATAGCACTGCATTTTGTTTTACCTTTTTATTCTAAACTTGGTTTTTCTTTTGAGAAAATAAAAATTGCAGCAAAAGAATTAGATGTTCCATTAAAAATTATAGAAGAAGATGAAGAATATCTTGAAATGTTTAAAAACTGTGAATATGGATTTGGGAAAAACATAAATCCCTGTCTTGATTGCAGAATACACCGATTGATTAAAGCAAAAAAAATAATGGAAGAAATTGGTGCTTCTTTTATTATAACTGGCGAAGTTGTTGGACAAAGGCCAATGTCGCAACGAAGAGACTGTTTGGATATAATAGACAAAAAAACAGGGCTTAAAGGATATATACTTAGGCCGCTTTGCGCAAAACTTCTTAAACCAACAGTTCCAGAAGAACGGGGATGGATTAATAGAGAAGAACTATTGGATTTTTGGGGACGTGGCAGAAAAAACCAGATAGAATATGCAACAAAAAATAACATAAAATATCCATCTCCGGCAGGGGGGTGTATTTTAACTCAAAAAAGAACATCAGAAAGATATAAAGATTTGGTTGAACATAATAAAAATTTTACTCTAAATGATTTTAAGCTTTTGGCTTATGGAAGGCATTTTAGAATATCGCATAAATTAAAGATGATTCAGTCTAGAAATGAGAAAGAAAATTATATTATTTCAAAATTAATTTTACCACAGGATATTGTTTTGAGTATGCAAAATATTTTAGGACCAATTGCAATATTACGAGGTGAAGCAGATATTGTAGAAATTAAAAAGGCATGTGAGATTTTTGCAAAATATACAAAAGAGAGAAATAAACTCAGTGCGTCTATTGAAATAACAAATATAAATAAAGAAAAAAAAGTAATAATGGTAAAACCTGCTTTAGAACAAGAATGTGATAAATATAGAATTTAGGTAATTAAAATAATGGTTTTTTAAGAAAAAAAAATTAAATTATTATAATTGAGACAAAATATTATAAAAGAATGATAAATTGAGAAAAAATTCTCTCAAAAAACATTATAAATTATGAATACTTAATAATAAAAATACAAAGGGGTTAATAAATGGAGAAAAAATATTTAAAGACATTTTTAATTTTTTTTGTTTTTGTAGTAAATCTGTTTGCTAGATCTTTATTTAAAGATGATGTTGATGCAATTACTGAGGCAACCATAAACAATTCTTGTAAATTTGTTTTACCAATAGAAACTACAGATTCTAGTGCAATAATAAAATGGACAGAAACAAGAAATGGAGGAAAGGCAACATTTTGCTACGATACAATTGAGCCACCCTTGGTATGCAGAAGCGTAACGTCTATAGAAAGAACCATAAAAACAATTAATCTTTATGGACTTAAACCATCTACCACATATTATATATATCTTGAAGTTACACAAACAAATTATACTCCTTATGCTGCATCTGGTTCTTTTACCACTAAAGCAAAATCTGCAAATTTAATTAAAATAGACAAAAATAAAGAACAAGATAATATATATGCAAAAAGAAAAATTATTTTTGTAAATAAGAAATTGTATAAAAACGATAAAATAACCATTACAAATATTTACGGGCAAAATATTTGTAATTTTATATTAAACAACAATTGTTCTTCATTAAAAATTAATATAAATTCGGCTGGTTTATATATAATTCAAATAATCAACGATAAAAAACAATACTGTAAATTTAATTGTGTTGCATTTTAAAGAAACAGATTAATTTATAATTCATTATTACTTTTAAGGTTTTTTAGCTATTTTCTTGTTAAAATACAAAAAAAACAATTATTTATTGCAAATTAGATTCAAGATAAGTAAATCTTTTTCCTTTCTTTTTTGAAATTAGCTTGTTAATTTAAAAATATTCATAATTTGGTTTTTACAAAGAATTGAATAAAAGAAATTTTATATATTTTGGGAATAAAAATACCCTTTGTAAATAAATTTATAAAGAAATTGTCTATTGAAAAAAAAATAAGAGTTGAGTATAATTATTATGTATATTAAATTTCAATTACTTTCTAGAAAGTTAAAAGGAGCCATTATATGTTAAAACCAATTTTATTATTAATTTTATTTGCTTTTACTTTATATGCGCAACAATTTAGTGAAATAAGAGATTCTCATTTTGGTGCAAGTGCTGCAACATGGGCAAATTATGAAGGGTGGAATAATTATAAAGAATTGGGAGTACATTATGCCAGATTGCCTTTTGATGTACCAAAATCTGCAATGATTGATAATTTCTTTTTTAGACGTTATGATTCTATTGTAATTAATGGGCAAAGCAATGGAGTAATTATGTATGGAATAGTTAATCCTAGAAAGGACAATAATGGATGGAATACGGCATCTGAGTTTGCCAGCAAATTTAAGAGTATTGTTGAAAGATACGATGGAGATGGAATAAATGACATGGCTGGTCTTACATATCCTATTAAAAATTGGGAAATATGCAATGAAGTTATGTATGATTCAATGGCAAACAATACTATGTCTCCGGCTTATCCAATGTGGGTTGGATTTACAAAAACAATGTATTTAAATTATATGGACTCAACAAGATTAGCGCTTATGGAAGCTTGTTCTGATTGCAAATTATTTAATGGGGCGCAGTTGCTTCCTCCGTCTGAATTTTTCCCAAGTATTTGGGATCTTACTGCAGCCCCACCTAATGGAAAAGGACCTAATATTATTGATGCAATTAGTTATCATAATTATTCAGAAAATCTGGAAATTGATAAAGCTATAACGGATTTTACTTTATATAATTTACAAAATAAGCCTATATGGATTACCGAAGCTGGAATGCAAAATGAATACCTTAAGAACAATAATCTTTCTCAAGATGATAATGCAAGGTTAATGGTAAAAAGTTTTGTTTATGCATTTGCAAAAGGAGCTTCTAAAATTATTTATACTACTATACGTGCTCAAGATAATGATCACCCTTCTATAAAATGGGAAGCCTTATGTGAATCTTCAAATGGCAATAAAAAAAAGGTTTTTTATTCTTATCAGCAATTAATAAAATTAATTGATTATTTTACAGCGGTAACAACTGTTTCACCTCACAATGATTCTACTATTTTTGCTTTTAAATTTACTGTTAACAATAATTTTGTTTATATTTTATGGGCAAAGTCAAATCAGCAAGTTTCGTTAAAATTAAGCAATCCAAGTATTACTCAAGTAAAGGTCACAGGAAGTGTTCCTATAGATGAAAAAGGTACATTTTTTACAACAGATTTAGATGCAACTAATGGAACGGTTAGTTTAAATCTTTCTAATGAGGCAATAATTGTAATAGAAAATATTCCAGTTTTAAATAAAAATAAAGAACCTTCCAAAACAGATTTTTATTTTAGAAAGATAGGTGATAAAATTGTAATGTCATTACCCAAAAGCATGAATGTCAATATAGAGTTTTTTAATCTAAAAGGTCAAAATGTTTATTCTATAAATCAGAAAAAACAAAATCTTTCTATTGATACAAAAAAGGTTGGACATGGATTTTATTTTGTAAGAATAAAATCTAATTATGGAATTTATAATAGTAAGATATTTAATTATTAAAAAAGTTATTTAATTTCTAATGTGTTAAGCTTTTATACTTATTTTTTTTTATAACATAAGTATTCTTCTTTATTAAAAGTAAATAGAGGAGTAACCTAATTTGTAGATTTATAAAATAGACATTCTTTTTCAGATTTTTAAGTTATGGCCTAATAATAGAAATTTTTATGAGAGTAAATCCTTCTATCTTTACTCTATTTATTTTCAACTTAAAAATTTATATTTTTTATAGAAATTCTATACTAAATTGATTAAATTTCAGAAATAGTTTTTTCATTTATAAAATCCAACGTCTAAAATATATTCATAATAAATAATTCTTGTTTCGCAAGTTGAGTTAAAAACATATAATTCTTAATTTTTTAAATAATTATATTTTTTTTAACTTTTATTATATAAAATGTTTTATTAATTTTAATTAACTATGCTTATTAATAAAAATATTTTATTATTATTATTGCTTTGTTGTCAGATTTTCTCTCAAAAATATTCAGATTATTTGCTGCTTTTAAATAAAGATGATCTGATAATTTTAAATAAATATCAACAAAATCTTTCTTTAGAGGAATCAAGGCTTTTTGTAAAGAATGCACCGCTTCAAATAAGCGAGAGAGATGTTATTTTAAGTGATGGAATAACACATGGATTAAAAGTCATATTAAACGGCGAAATATGGTTTATTCAAAAAGACAATGAAAGTAATTTTTTACCTCAAACAGAAAAAAAATCTTTTAACATTTTAAAAAATTGCACAATATTAGAAGATACAGTTCTTATTGAACAAAATGGAATGATTCCTGTTTTTGAGAAAAGGAATACGGTTTTTAATATGACAGGTTACCTGAATAAGAACGAAAAAATTCTTAGAGTGTTTAATTATCAGGAATATACATATATAAAAAGATTCCCATATCAATATGTTTGGGGCAAATTTGGTTCAAAAGGTGGTTGGAAAGTAATAAAAAACGATAAACCAATGGAAATAAATAAAAAAACTGATGCTTTTTATAATTATAAAAATATGATATTCCAAAATTTTAATGAAATCAATGAAATTTATAAGAGATATTTTTTACATTTTGATAGTACTACACATAAACAAAAAATAATACCAAGATGGGAATGTAAAGTTTTTAATAATGAAATCAGATGCGTTCTTAATGAGCCATATAATAATAACAATCTCTTAGAAGAAAGCACAAAATATATAATTACCGATTTACAAAACAGATACATAGGAACAAATCTTAAAATTATTTATTTAAATAATGAAATCATAATTAAACAGGATACATTAGAAGACAAGAATAAATGAGAAAAAAAATAATAGAGCACATTTGCAGTATCGCTTTTGTTAGCCTTGTTCTTATTTTAATTCTAATATTGTTTAAACAGCAGGATTCAAGAAATAATTCTTTTTTAATTAATACCGAATTAAATCTGGGTGAGCTTTCTTTTGTTGATTTTTCAAGTTCTTTCCATAGGGCTTTGCTTAAGGATGTGGTAAATATTTATTATCCGGGTCAATATGAAAAAAACAATAATATAGTAGAATTGATTTTTTCTAAAAAAGAAAGCGATTTAAATAAAAAGCTTAATAGAGCATTCACCCAAGAAACACTTTCGGTAAAAAAGATTGGCACATTGCTAATAATGTATTTAAAGTTTTTTATTGTTTATGTAATAGTTATGATTTTAACTTATTATGGCGTTCAAACAATTGCTGCATGGAGATTTTGTAGAAAAAAACAAATAAAATTAGGGCAGTCAAGAAAAATTAGCAGAATTTTTAGTATGGTTTTTTCTAAGATAGCTAAAACCGTGTTATATTTTATTCTTTTTTCTCCTGCCTATGTAATAGCCTATTCTATAAGAACAGAATTTAATACAGATACTATTTTTTTTATGGCAATTTTAGCAGTTATTTCTAATGGTCTTCTTGTTACGTATCAAAATAAATTTTATGCTTTTCTGGTATCAGAAAGCAAAAAGGGATATGTTGAAACTGCTATTGTAAAAAATCTTAACAATTCCTATGAGTTTAATACAACAGAAGGAATTTATATTTCTTCTTTATTAAAACCAGTTAAAAAGTTTAAAGGCCATGTTTTTGACCATATTTTTTCTAATGCAAAGCATCAATATCTAACTACAATAAAAGAACAAGCAGCCTTTTTGATTACAGGTCTTATTATTATAGAAATGGCTCTTAATATTCATGGCCATTTGAGCTACGAAATGCTGCGTCAATTACTATATAAGAATTACGATATTGTGATTGCAATAATATTAGGTATTTTTTACACAGTTAAAGCAACAGAAATTTTTGTGGATTTTCTTGTTTATAAAGCAGAAAAAAGATTAGAAAATATATAAAATATGATAAAAAAAATTCTTTCCAAAAAAGACATTCTCTGGGTAATTATCTGGTTTTTGGGAATTATAACTCTTACATTATGGGATATTTTTTTTCTAAACAAACCTGCATTTAGAATGGTTATTGCGGGCTTTTTTAATACAATTTTAATAGCCTTTATGGTTTCTATTTTTACTTTGGCAATAGCGTGGATTATTACTCTTGTGATTTATTATCTTGAAAATTATAAAAAATTAACATTGTATATGATAGTTGTTTTTATTCTTAATCTTATACGTTCTATTCCGCAGATAATAGGAATTCTTTTTGGATACATTGGTATTGCAGCTTTAATTCAATCTGGAAAAATAACAAATAATTTTGTCATCTTTTTGCTTTTGGCAATATGCATAAGCATATTTGTATTTATTGAAGTTGTTGATTTGCTAAGAGACAGGATATCTCATTTTAAAAAGCTTGATTTTTATAATGCTATGAGGGTATGTGGAATTTCTGAATTCAGAATAATAAATTTTGACATTTTTTGGAAAAATTCAAGAATACACCTTCTCAATAAGCTTATTTCTGTTTTTGGGGCTGCAATTTTTCTTTTATGCAGCGTTGATTTTATTATTTCTGTGGGCCTTTCTACAGATGTAAATGCCGTAACTTTGCCTCCAACGCTGGGAAGTTTGCTTGCAAAAATAGATAGCAAACAGGATATTCTTTTTATTGGATACGTTCTTACACATCCACAAAATATTACTTCTTTATTTTTTGAACATCTTTTTGGAATAACTGTGGCTTTTAGTATTGTTTTTACTTTAATGTGCATTTATCATATAGCAAATGGTTTTGCAGAAAGGCATCGTTTGTAATGGTAGAAAATTATTCTGTTAAAATATCTTCAAATACAAATGTAATTGTATCAACAGAGAACTACCAGATATTCCACAATGATATAGCATTTCTTTTTGGGGAATCGGGCATAGGAAAATCAATGCTATCCAAGGCAATTTATGGACTTTTGGATAAGAATGATTTTAATGTTACAATAAACAATAAACCTTATGAAATATATTTACAAGATGAATATGTAAAACAAATTTTAAAAAATGGTTTTTTTGTTTTTCAGGAGCCATCGTCACATTTAAATCCTCTTATTAAGATTTCTCAGCAATTAAAAGAAGGCAGTTTAAGATATTTTAGTAAAGAAGAAAATATTTTATCGCAACTATGGAGTAATTCTGATATAAATAAGGTAGCAAAAATTTTAGATGTATATCCAAAGCCTTACAGACCAAGCGGTGGGGAGAAACAAAGAGTTCTTCTTGCTATGGCTTTTAAAAAAATAGAAATATTTTTAAATAATTCAAATCAGAATCAAAAGGCAATTTTTGTTTTTGATGAACCAACAGGAAGTTTAGACAATAATTATCGTAATATTTTTTTAAAAATGCTTTTTGAAAAATATTCTAAAAAGCATTTTACCATTATAATAATTACTCACGATTATTCTATTATCAGTGAAATATATCAGAATTATAAGAATTTAATTCCTAATATTCATTTTTTGGAATTAAGACGAAAAAACAGTAATCATGAAGTTGAAATTGTAAATTTTTATGCTCAAGAATATTTAAAATGGTTAGAAGAAAAAGCTCAAAAAAAAGAAACGGGTTCATTTTCTGAAAACCAGGTTTTAAAGTTTGACTCCAGATTTAAGATTTTTGGAAGAAATTTGGCAATATTTAAAGATTCTTCTCATACAAAAGAAACAGATCTTGTTATTAACAAGGGGGAAATGGTTTATGTAAAAGCGCCGAGTGGGGTGGGAAAAACTACTCTTGCAAAAGTTATTATGGGATTATATTTGGCACAAAAGTTTAATATGAGTCTTTGTGGTATAAATTTTACACAAAATACTCCGTTAAAAATATGGGCAAAAAAAATATGGGGCAAAAAGGCAACCATGGTTTTTCAACACGCCGATGAATCACTTAATCTTTTATCAAATGTAAAAGAGGTATTTAAGGGTCTTCCTATTTCACAGGATGTAAAAAACAAGAGCCTTTTAGAAATATTATTTGAACTTTTTGATGAAAAGATTAATGAAGAATTTTTAAATAAAAAAGTCGGAATGCTTAGTGGCGGACAAAAACAAAGACTTAATTTACTTCGTTCTTTAGTGCTTAATACCGATTTATTAATTCTTGATGAACCTTTAAATGGACTAGATTTTTTGAGTGTAAAAAAGGTTATTTCAATTTTAGAAAAAAGGCAAAAACAGGGTACAGGGCTTTTGATGATTTCACATAATGAAGAAATTTTTGACAATTTTATTGATAAAAAACATATTTATTACCTTGCCGAAATATAAATATTCCTAAATGATGTTGAATTATTAATATTTTAATAAATATTCTGTTACGATAGTAATTTTTTTCCACATTTTTCCACATTTTTTTCTAAAACAATATTTTTTTCTTGTAGTTATTTGTTTTTTGTCTTTATATTGAAAATAAGAATATTGGTGTTTTTACAAAAAAATTAAAAAAAACATCATAGATTAAAAAAAGGAGTTTTTTGTAATGATTGCTAATATATTTATATTCAAGCCTGCATTTAATAATAAAAATATTCTTTTATCTTTATTTTTATTGTTTTACATTTCTGTTGCTTTTTGCGAAAAGATTCATCAATGGATGTTGGACGATATTTCTAGCACTGTAATAATGGATAAAATTGGTAATCTTAATGGAACTGCAAGTGGGGGAGTATTATTGGACCAAAGTGGTGTAAACGATATTTTGCTAAAGCGTTCTGCATATTTTGATGGAGTTGATGATGGTATAACAATTAATGGACTTCCTTCATTAAATACTTTTACCATTTCTTTCTGGATGAAAACTGCAGGCAACAGTGGATGTCCTGTGGCAAGATCATGGTACAATTGCCCATGGACACTTCAGCTTGGATCTGGAAGCAGTTCTTCTTATGCATCAATTACATGCTGGATAAACAATTATTCAACTCAGACCCAGCATTTTAATGTAAATATTCCTATGAATCAATGGGTTCATATTGCATTTGTTTTAGACAAAACTAAAGATAGTTTAAAACTTTATGTTAATGGTCAATTATGTGGCGCAGACAACAATTTGTCTAATTACAGTGATAATGGCTCGCAGCCGCTTACATTTGGGAAAAGAAATGATGGAGAATATTTTAAAGGATGGCTTTGTGGTGTTTCTTATGGAACAATGCCTTAACACCAGAAGAAATACAATTTGTTTATTCATCTGAAAGTTGCAAGGCTTATGGATTTTTTCCGTATAATAAATTGTACCTTACTCCTGATATAAATAAATTATCATGGCAGTCTGCTCAAAATGCTATTGCACATGAATTATACATAGGAACAAACGAAGAAACAGTAAAAAATGCTACACCAACATCTTCTGCTTTTAAAGGAACATTAACTCAAAACTTTTATTTGCCAACTTTAAACATAAATACAACATATTATTGGAGAGTTGATGAGGTTTTTGCTGGAAATTTAAGGGTAAAAGGCGATGTAATGTCTTTTGTTTATTGTTATCCAAACGAATTGTTTAAATTATGGGGAATGCAGGCATTAACAAAACTTAATAATAGCTTTAAAAGAACAGATAATCTTTATGCCGGAAGTGTTAAAAATAATGTGAAAGGCGATGTTGCTTTTGTTTGGGGGCAGGCTGTTGCATGGTTTGCTTTAAATGCAACAGCAACTTATGCTGACACTGTTTATAAACAGTTTATAGTTAATTCTTTCTGGCCTGCTTTTAAAAACCGTTACAGATATTATTACAATAATCTGTGGGCTTATAATGCCTATTCAAATAAAACAGGAACAGCAGATAGATATATTGATGATAATGCTCATATAATAGTTGCACTAATGGAATTATATGATATAACAAAAAATCAGGCTTTTGTTTTAGAAGCAGAAACTCTTATGATATTTGAGATGCATTATGAAAATAATGCTACTGGTTTTGGCGGTATGCCATGGCACGAAAATATGCAGGGAGCATCTCAGAATCAGGTTTTAAATGGCGTGGCAAGCACACTTACAACTCAGGCTGCATTAATGGTTTATCTTGCCACAAAAAAACAAATTTATCTTGATTTTGCCAAACGTATTTACGATTATCTTCACAAATGCGGAATGGTAAGACCCGATGGTATAGTATATGAGGGGATGAATCCCGATTTCACATTAAACCGCGGCTTTCTTTCTTATGTTACCGATTATTTTATAGAATCAGATTTAATGTTTTTTAATATATATAAAGATTCTTCATATCTTAAAATGGCACAAAAAAGAGCAGACGCTATATATAACCAAAGAATAGACAAATTAACAGGCGCTATTAAAGAAACTGGGCAATGGGGAGGATATTCACATGTGAGAGCCTTGCATAGCCTGTATAAAGTGGATAAAGATTCAAAATGGCGGAATCAGATTTTTGGAATTTTAAAATATTTATACGAAAATACTCGCGACAGCAGCAGCAATTTATATGGTGAAAGATGGGATATAAAATATTCAAATCTTGATACAGTGTCAATAGACATTCTTTGGCAATGTGCTCCCATAATTGGATATATGTATGCAGCAGATACTAATGTTTGGAATAATAAGGATATTGTAAACATTAACAATATAACCTTAAAAAACAATCAAATTCCAGACAAGAATTTAATTAAACTTAATTCTTTTAATAACAACAAGTTAGAAATAATCCTTAATAAAATCCTTTTAAATAAGATTTTGTGTTTAAGCATTGTTAATGCTAATGGAAAAATAGTTAAATCTTTTAATTTTTCTGCTGATGCGAATTCAAAAATGATTAATTTTGAAAAAAGATTAGTTTCTGGAATGTATTATTTAATTGTAAAAGATAATGTAAAAATTATTGAGAAAAAGAAAATTATTATTTGTAAATAAAAACAATATTAAATCAAAGTGGATCAATTTTAAATTTATAAGGCATATTTTAAGATTATTGCTTATATTTTATATTATTACCAAACTTCTAAATATTTTTAGCAGCTGAAGATATAAAACATATTGTTTAACAATTTTAAAAAAAGAAATATATGATATTTAGTGTATATGTCAATAGAAAGAAAAAAGAAAAGTTTTTCGCTTTTTAAGATTAATAAATATCTAATTTTTAAAAAAATATTGTTTATTAAAAGTAACCTTAATTGACAAAAATATTTTTATTGCATAGAATAGAGGGGGAGTCCAAATGAAAAATTTATTTTTAATATTTCTGTTTTCAATGTTATTTATGGCCGGTATTTTTTGTATACGATCCTATGCTAACCCTCGTCCTGGACCCTACCGTACCACTCCCTTTATTGCTGAAGTACAAATCCTTAATAGCCTGAAATGGTTTATAGAACTTGATGGCTCTTACTTAGATAAAGAGGTTTTAGATAGAACAAAAATCTCATTCGTGCCGGGTGTACCATGTACCACTAATGCATTTAAGCTTCGTTTTGCTTCAAAACCAGAGCGCCATTCAATCAAGATAATTTTTGATTCAAATGGTATTGCTGTTTTAACACCAGTTTGTATTACTGATTTGCCAGTAAATCAGATATTACCAATTAATATTTATCACGACACGATATATATCTATGATACAATAAATGAGTTAGGCTATGAATTGGGTTGGAAA
>Ga0123519_10008001_pt1 | contig 16242 bp, 8 predicted proteins | sample YelNatPaOPRAMG02_FD_87396 | JGI IMG/M metagenome (GOLD analysis project Ga0123519, IMG submission 87396) | Hot spring microbial communities from Yellowstone National Park - Yellowstone National Park OP-RAMG-02 (version 2) | ecosystem: Environmental > Aquatic > Thermal springs > Hot (42-90C) ...
CAAAGCAAAAAATCCTGGTATTAAAAGATGGGCAGAAAGTAGCCGACTTTCCAATCTAATTTTTTCCCCTAACGTCTACTTTTGATTTTTACAAAATGTATACTTTTGATTTTTACGGAACAACCTGAAAAAAAATACTTGACAAATAATTATTAGTTTCTTAATATATGAAAGAAAAATAAAATGAAAGGAGGATTTTTATGAAAAAATTTAAAGCAGCTTTTATTTTAGGTTTGGGTGTGCTAATTGTAGGCTCTTTATTATTTGGGCAAATCAGGATGGGGAAAATTGTGGGGACTGTCACAGATAAAGAAGGGATACCGCTGCCGGGTGTATCAGTTGAATGTTCAAGCCCTAATTTATTAAGCAAAGCTGTTACCATAACTGATGCCAATGGAAAATACCGGATTCTTGGCTTGCCGCCTGGAAATTATAAAATTGTTTTTTCACTTCCGGGGTTTAGCACGGTTGTCCGGGAAAATATCAAATTATCTATAGAAGAGACATTGACAGTAAACGTCGAAATGTACGTTGCCAAAATAGAAAATGAAGTTATAGTTGTCGGTAAAGCACCATTAATTGACGTAAAAAATACAACCCAGGGTTTAACCATGGATAAGAAAATGTTTGAATCACTTCCTACCACCAGTCGAAATTTCGATTCACTTGCAGCATTAGTTCCAGGAGTCTCAAATGAAAATAGATTGGGAGGAACATCAGTTGATGGTGCAAGCGGCCTCGAGAATATGTATTACATTGATGGGGCGAATACAAATGATCCTATTAAAGGTAATGTAGGTCAGCAAGTTGTTTACGATTTCATTGATGAAGTTAAAACTGTAACTAGCGGATATCAAGCGGAATTTGGCGGCTCTTTGGGTGGGGTTGTTAAGGTGATTACTAAATCAGGTGGAAATGAATTTCATGGAAGCCTTATTACATACTATGAAGCTAGCGCATTGAATGGTAAAGAAAGAGATACACTCCGACTAAGTCCTTTTGATGCTACCAAAGCTGAATATGTCAATTATCAGGACTTATATGGCAAAGACAAGATTCTCAGGCCCGAATTTGGTTTTGACCTAGGCGGATATATATTAAAAGATAAATTATGGTTCTATGCGTCTTTTCTTCCTACTTTTAGAAATACCACTCGGCACATAGAATGGCAGAGTGGGGAAATTTCTGAGGGGTCTTATACCCAAAAATACAAATGGTATAATTTTATGGGCAAAATCAGCGCGAATCCATTCAAGGGCCTGCGAATATTCGCTACAGTTGTGGGTAATCCGTCTTCATATGTAGGATCTTTGCCGGCAAGAGATGGTTCCGGGGATTCTTCCTTTCCTTATTCTGCGGTTGGCTATGATTACCCAAATTACAGTGGATCTTTTTCTGCTGATTTGAGCCTTGGAAATAACTTGTTGGTAAGTACTCAAATTGGCTATTTTATGATGAATACAACTAACCAGAGGCTGCAACCCCCGGGGGTTAACTATGAGTTTTGGGCAGAGACAAATGCAATATATCCCGATTTGGTGCAACAGTACCCTGATTATATAAGACCTGCAGGTTGGATAAACTATCCCAGCAATTTCAACTACGTTATTAAGGACATGTTTTATTCGAGAACTAATTTAAATGGGGACTTAACTTGGTATTTTGATTTTGCCGGCGGGCATGAGGTAAAGGCTGGCTTTCAATGGGTTAAATTGATTAGCCGCATTGACAACACTATTAAATACGATTATTTTCAATTCCAATGGGGTCAGTCTCATGCTAAATATACTGACCCAGAAAACCTTATTAAGGGTCAGTATGGTGTTTATTATGTATATTATGCACAGCCTCCGCTTGGCCCTGATGTTGGCGAATATGGGAAAGCAGGCACCAATAACTTTGCATTGTATTTTCAGGATAGCTGGACTATAGCAAAGAAATTGACAATAAATTATGGACTTCGGGCTGAAAGAGAAAGTATCCCGGCATATAGCTCAGATCCGAAGTATTCTGGCAAAACCGTTATGACTTGGAATTTTGGCGATAAACTGGCACCTCGTTTAGGGGTTGTCTATGATGTGTTTGGAGATTCAAGTTTGAAGATTTATGCTAGCTATGGCATTTTTTATGATGTGCTAAAAATGAATTTAGCTCAAAGTTATTACGGAGCCGCAGTAAGTAGAGTAAATTGGTATACGCTGGATGATCCAAGATGGTGGACATATGGAAATGGCAATTATCCTGGTACGCTCATTGAAAGGTACGACTGGTTATTAGGTGGTGGAGCTTTTGAAACAACTGATAAAACAATGAAACCGATGAGCCAGACCGAATTTTCTTTTGGAATAGAGAAAAAATTAGCTGGGGATGCCTCTTCTTCAGTTCGGGTTGTGAGAAAGCATCTACGTCGTGCGATTGAAGATTTAGGCATTTTTACACCGGAGGGTGAAGTTTGGTGGATATGCAATCCAGGCTACGGGGCTTCTCTTACCCAGCAACATGGAGGGCAATATGACAATAAATATCCAGATACCCCAAAAGCTAAACGTGAATACTTGGCAGTAAATCTTGCTCTTGATAAGAGATTTAGTCACAATTGGATGGCTGGTTTCTCTTACACCTGGAGTAGACTCTGGGGAAATTACAGTGGTTTAGCTGCTTCAGAAGCGGCTCAGTTAGCGCCCAATACTGGTGAATATTTTGATTTTTGGTACCAAACCTTTGATGCGCATATGAAACCGTTGGATGGTTTGTTGTGGACAGATAGGCCCCATGTTTTCAAGCTCTATGGGTCGTATACATTTGATTTTGGATTGACTTTGGGCATATTTTCTTTTGCTCGTAGCGGAGTTCCTATTTCGCGCAAGATTTATATCCCCCATCCCCTTTGGCCTGATGGGCTCCATACTGATGGCCGCACCCCCTTCCTATGGACTACAGATTTTCTTGCCCAATATACAATTAAAATGGGGAAAAAATCGGTCAACTTCAGTCTTAACATAACTAATCTATTTAATGCAAAGACTGCGACATGGGTTTCTGATCGACTTAATAGATACAGCCTTTATATATCTGATGACGTTTTACTTAGCGGAACATTCAATTACAAAGCTATAGATTATGTGCCGGACCCAAGATTCCTAAAGGCGAGTGCCTTTTTGGATCCAATTTCTGCCCGATTGGGAATCAAGTTTGTATTCTGAATCAAAAAGTATTTTGAAAAAAGGGATATTTTCACTAAGATCGAAGAGGGGAGCTATGGCTCCCCCTCTTCTATTTATAATAGCCTGTGCCCAGCATTTTAATTTAACGACGAATATGACATGTCCAGCAGATTTATTTGGCTTATATGAATTATAAGGCTACGTTAGTCTTGACCAATCGTGGATTTGTGGGTGGTAAATTTGGGGCAATTGGGAAGAAGCTTCAAAATAGCAGAGGATATCATAAGCAAATTTAAGCAGAGGAGAAGTATTTGTTCGCAGCGCAATTTTTATTTTAAAGCTAAACTGCAACCTCAATGGCTGGTTTAGCTGTTGGGGATTGTTTTTCTCTATAAAAATAGAAACATGCTGGTCCCAGTGATAAGACGATTAATCATATTGGGCGTCGTAATTACCGCAGTCCTTATATTTATCATATTCTTAAAGCCACACATGATTGAACAGAACGTCAACCTCTTGACCAGGAAGCCGGTTCGATTCGAAGCCTCGCTTGAATCGCTCAAGCAATATAAAGTTCCCGAATGGTTTCAAGACGCCAAGTTCGGAATCTTCATACATTGGGGCCCACAAAGTGTTCCCGGCGTGGCAACTACTTGGTATGCAAGATGGATGTATGAGCAAGGAAGTAAAGCCTATCAGTATCATGTTGCCACTTATGGGCATCCATCAAAATTTGGGTATAAAGACATTTGCAGGCTATTTAAAGCAGAGAAATTTGATCAATCTCAAGCTGAGAGACTTGTTCAACTTTTCAAGGAAGCTGGCTTCCGCTACCTGGTTTCTGTTGCAGCTTTTCATGATAATTTCGATATGTGGAATTCCAAATATCAACCTCGGTTTAATTCCGTTGCTGTGTCAGGTAAAGATATTATTGGCATGTGGAAAAAAGCTACAGATAAATATGGGCTGAAGTTCGGTGTAGCGTCTCATGTAGCAAGAACTTATCGGTGGCTCCAAGTATCTCATGGCTCTGATATTACGGGGCCCTTGGCAGGTGTGCCATATGATGGTCAGGATCCAGAATTTAAGGACCTATATGGTGTGAAATGGAACGACACCAGCTACTGGTATGAACAGCGGAGCGATGTTGGGCCTCCAGAATTTGAGCAGCAGTTTGAAAACCGGATGAAAGACCTACTGGATAAATACCATCCCGATCTTTACTATACAGATGGTGGTATTCCTTTCAGGCAGGCGGGACTAAATATCCTGGCCCACTTTTATAATGAAAATCAAAAATGGAATAATGGAAAACTGGAAGCTGTTGCCACCATAAAATTAGATTGGGAGCCTAATATTGCCATATTAGATTATGAGTTTGAATATCCAGATGATATCCAGCCTTATCCCTGGCAAACTGACAAGACCGTAGGAAATAGTTGGTTCTGGGAACGTAATGATACTCATAATTATAAAAACGCTATACAAATAGTACATACACTCATTGACGTTGTTAGCAAGAATGGTAATTTGCTATTTAACGTCCCTCTAACACCAGATGGCGAGATAGAACAAGAAGCAGTGATTAGACTCATAGAAGTTGGGCGTTGTCTGAATTTTATTGGAGAAGCTATATATTCAACCCGTCCTTGGGTTGTTTTTGCAGAGGGGCTGAAATCGATCAACGATATTGGCTCTCTTACGCCTCAAGATATTAGATTTACTAGAAATAAAAAAAATTCTATTTTGTATGCCATCGTTATGGGATGGCCTGGGGATGGAACCACGATAAAAATTAAGACTCTTAATTCCACATGCTTTGATCTGCACGAGTTGAAGAGTATATCCCTGGTGGGTTCTGACGATAAGCTAACTTTCAATCAGAATGCCGAAGCACTCCAAATCACATTGCCAGCCAGGCGACCTTATGAAAGCTGTGCTTATGCGATAAAGCTGGTGTTTTCAAAGCAAATTCCAAAGCTTAAGTTAAAGGCACAAAAATGAGGCGATGGGGGTCACAATTCTTAAATAAAGCTCATTAGTTTACAAAGAGAAACTTATGCATTTAGCTTTAGGTTATCCAATTAAGAATGATTTCGATGTTTATGGAAGAAGACAAGTTCTGAATCATGCAATGAAGGTGTTATTTTGAGCCAGGTTAATAATTCGATAAATATTAATGCCAGGAAATTGGCCTCTTACGATGAAAGCTTAGAAATCCGTTCTGACCGCCTAGATAATAAAGCCTGTATAAGCCAAGCACGAGGAATATTATGAAATCTAAGACTATGTGGCTATTAATTGTGATAATTTTTTTTATTTTGATAAGCTCAAATGTAATAGTCCCTAAAAGCAGATTCCAATTTATTCCTAACAATGTTATTAGGCTTGATAATTATACCATTCTGCTGGCACAAGATGGCCAAATGAGCAAAAATTTAAAGCCTTTAAGAAGGCCTGATCACCGGAAATTTCCTGTTGGTAGATGGACAAAATTTGATCAATGGATCTCCTGGGATGTTACTGTTCCATCGGCAGATAATTATGAGGTAAGTGTTCTGTTGGCTCATAAATCTTATAAGCCATTTATTGTTGAAGTTAGCTCTGGAAGTCATGTAACCAGCAGAATATCAAAGTATGCTAAGAATCAAGAATGGAGAAAGCTTAAACTGAATGGCACACTCCGTCTTCTTCAAGGTAGGCAAACAATTGTTCTTAAGATGAGACCATGTTCAAATGGCGATAAACTTGACGTATTAGTTTATTCTATAGAACTCGTTTTGCCTGCGGTTAGGGAGCGGTTGAGCGAAGCCGCTAGGACAATGCGCGCTGACTTAGAGTGGTTTCGTCAGGGGAAATATGGCCTCATGGTTCATTGGGTTCCGGGTGTTCTTCCAAGGTGGGGAAAACCCAAGACTTATGTTGAAGCTGTCAGGGATTTTAATATCCCTGTTTTTGTAAATCAGGTTTTACAAACAGGAGCTAGTTTCGTGACGTTGACCACGTCGCATGCACTACATTTTTTCCCTGCTCCTCTGAAATCTTTGGATTTCATTCTTCCTGGTCGAACTGCGCAGCGTGATCTTATCTCAGAATTGGCCGACGCCCTTGGCAAACATGGTATCAAATTGATGCTTTATTACCATCCGGGGACAAATTCAGATCCAGAATGGCAGAAGGCATGCGGATTCTGGGATGCAGATACGGAGAGATTTTTCAGCAACTGGATATCCATGATAACGGAAATTGGGAGCCGATATAAAGAAAAACTCGCTGGATGGTGGTTTGATGACGGATTTATTTATTATTGTCGCAATGCTCCTTGGGAAGCTATGGCTAAAGCTGCAAAAGCCGGATATCCCCAGCGGATAATTGCCTATAACCCTTGGGTTTTACCCGCTCTCACAGATTTTCAAGACTATTACACTGGGGAATTGAATTGGGACCCGTCTGTCCAGGGCACGCTTTATATGAACGATAATGGCATCATATCTGAAGGTCCCTATAAAGGATTGCAAGCTAGTGCTGCACTTATTATGGAAGGTGATTGGTTCCGTTCTAAGGAGAATACAGAAATCTCCCCACCTATATTGAACCCAGAGCAACTGGCACGCACGATCCAGCAATTTGGAGAATTAAAAAATGTTCCAATGTTTAATCTAATGATTTATGAAGACGGAAGCATGTCTTATCAGACGATTCGTGTTTTTTTAGAGGCACGTCGGCTACTCGATAGTATTGCAGGCCCCCAAAAACGTACCATTAATAAAATCCCAATTAAAGAAAACGCTATTACCTATCTTTATGGTTCTAAATCAACACGTAGGAACGGCAATTTGACGCTCTTATCAGGGGAAAACATCCTTTGGGTGGGAAACTCAGAAATGGCCTGGGTCATTGACGTTTCTCAAGACGACACCTTTGATTTCTATATCAATGCTGCCATTCCCGAGAATATCGGCAATACGAAAATGATTATTAATACGAGCACGACATCCTTTGATTTCAGCTTACATCCGACAAGTGGTCCTGAAAAAGTTTCGGGTCCGGATAACTTCCAGCGGATTAAAGTGGCCACAGGAAGACTCCTTAAGAAAGGCTGTCAGGAAATTTCATTGCGCTCTATTGGTAGCAAAGCCAATCAGGTACTTGCCTATTTTCGCTCTCTCGAACTCGTTCCTGCTTCTGGAACCAGAAGTCTTGAGAACGAATATCGAAGAATATTAGCTGCGAGGGCGAGTTATGAATGGATGGCTAAATCGGGCTATGGTTTGATGTTTCATTGGACATCGCAAAGTGTACAGCCTGATGGGTCTTGCAAGCCTTACTTTGATGCTGTTAAAGAATTCAACGTGCGTCAATTTGTCGATATGATTAAGGAAACCGGAGCGGGATATATCATTTTCACTATCGGCCATGAAGAGCCATTTTGCCCAGCACCTCTTAAGAGCTGGGAAAAATATCATCCAGGCATGACGACCGAAAGGGATTTGATTGAAGAAATTGCGAATGCTTTGAGGGCAAAAGGAATAAAACTTTTGCTTTATATCCCTTCTCATGTCATTACGAAATATAAAGAAGTCGATGATCTGAATTTTATGAAGATCCATTTAGAAATTCTTGAGGAAATGGGTAAGCATTATGGAGATAAGATTGCAGGATATTGGTTCGATGGTTGGTACCAATGTTTTGAAGAGCATCCTAATGTTTCTTTTGAAGCACTTTTCAATGCAGCCAAAGCCGGGAATCCCGAGCGAGTTATTGCCCTAAACTCTTATATTTATCCACCCGTCACTCTATGGCAGGAATATTGGGGTGGAGAGGTAACCTACCCTATCGCTCCTCCAATTAAAGGATTCATGAAGGATGGCCCAGCTCCTACTCTAAGATATCATGCATTATTGACAATGGAACCATATTGGGTTCAAACAAGACCTGAGATATTGGACCCAAAGTTAGGCGCTGAAGAATTAGTCCAATATATCCGTGATTGTATGGTTGGTGGAGGGGCGGTGACGATTAATCTCGCAATCTATCAAAACGGCACGGTTGGCGAAAAGGCCCTGCAAGTAATGAAAAAAGTCAGGCAGAAGATCAGGAATGTGGTTGGAGCTGTTAAATAGAATAAGCAAATTGAAAAGGAGAACAGGAGGGAATGACACAAAAATATTAATTAAAAGGTACTTATAACCATATAAATGATATTACCTATTTGAAGGAGGAATAATGAATATTAACAAGCGAGGATTTTCTGCTTTTATCTTTTTAGCCTTGGCTCTATTGATTATTTGCCCAGCCCTGGCAGTAGATTTCTATGTAGCTCCCAGCGGTAATGACAGTAATCCAGGAACTCTGGATAAGCCCTTCGCTACTATTCAGCGGGCACGAGATGAGGTAAGAAAACTGGTGGCCAGCGGTTTGAAGGAGAATGTAACTGTGTTCATTCGCGGAGGCATCTATCATCTTACTGAAACCATAGTATTTGACCTTCGCGACTCGGGAACGAAGGAGCATACAATCACCTATGAAGCCTATCCAGGTGAAATTCCCGTTTTGAGCGGCGGGATAACGATCAGGGGCTGGCATAAGCTAAATGAATCCTCGGCGCTTCCACCCGCTGCCCGGGGCAAAGTCTGGGTAGCGGAGCTCCCGGAAACCCGGGCCGGAAAGTGGCGTTTTCACGCCTTATTCGATGAGGTAGGACTGCTGCCCCGTGCCCGCTCTGACGGCTTCAAGCCCCTTCCTGTATTTGACCTTGATGACACGAAAGATGACTGGGAAGTAACCTTTGCAACAAAGCAACAGAAAAGCCTCCTCCGCTTTCCTAAAGGTGCTCCTCTAAAGAACTGGTCTAACCTCGATGATGTAGATATCCGCATTTTCCCATGGGGGCCGTGGACCATGAATCTGCTGGAGCTCCGCTCTGTAGATGTGGAAAGAGGCGAAGTCTTGACCACCCTTCCTGCCACTTATCCGATGGATCCAAGTGGTGGTGGTAGTGCAAAACCCTTGACGCCTGAAGAAGCACCCTTAGTTCAGAAATCGGCCTGGGTGGAGAATGTGCTTGAGGCATGATGAACCTGGTGAATGGGTGCTCAACACACATGAGGGGCGCCTATATTTGTGGCCGCGAGGTAATAAGGATATTCCACCAGAAAACGTTATTGCCCCCCTGCTGGTGGAGCTCATCCGAGTTGAGGGTCTTGTAGACCTTCAAGGGCTTATTGATACTCCTGTCATTAATCTTGTGTTTCGCGGGCTGACCTTTTCTCATGGGGACCGCTATGTTTTGGACGCGGATGATATTGGGATCCAGCACGATTATGAGATGTACGATAAATCAACGGCTCTATTGCGCTTCCGGGCCTCTGAGCATTGCTTGGTGGATGAGTGCCATTTCACGACCAGTGGGGGGACAGGTTTACGTTTTGATCTTCACAGCCAGTACAATCGCGTGCAAAGATGTCTCTTGGATCACCTCGGCGGCTCTGGAATTGTGATCTGCGGGTATGGCCCAGGCGTGAAGGACGTCAGCCATCACAACGAAGTCATCAACAACCACATCCATGACCTGGGAGAGATCTACTGGCAATCGCACGGGATCATCATCTGGCAGAGCAGTGAGAACCTTATTGCCCACAACCTGATCCACGATATGCCGCGGAAAGCCATTATGTGCGCGGCAGTTCGAGAGAGGTTCTTCGATCCCGCGTTCAAGGACAACCGGGAGTGCTCCCGTCAGATCCGCTGGAATGAGGTTGGTGGTGCCCGTGGGTTCGACTATGTGATTCCATTCCTTCACGTCCGCAATAACATAATTGAAAAGAACATCATCTATCGCATTCTCAATAAGGGAGGTGACGGTGGCGGTATCAACCTGACGGGCATTGGAGAGGGAAATATTGTTCGTCAGAATATTATACATGACATTCTCAACGCTGTAGCTGATGCAGCCATTAGATTGGATGGCTATGCCCAGGGCACGCTTATAGCTGAGAATATTATTTATAATTGTGCTATACCTGCTATTAACCCAGGCGATCGAGAGAACTATATAGAGAATAATATCATGGTGGATGTTTCAACCCGCCGATGGCCTAATCAGAGTGGTGCCTTTATGTTTGGACGGAGAGCAAGAGGCCGGTTCCAACGGAACATCGTTTATAACTCCTCTGACTCTGTCAAATTTTTACTAAATATGCGAGGTGCAATCTTAGATCAATTTGAGGCAGACTTTAACATCTTTTACAGCGCCGGTAATCCTGCAGGAAGTGTTGCCTTTGTCGAGGAATTAAAGCGCCAAGCACGTGATCAAGAGTTGCCGTCAGGAAAAATGATTAAACACCAACATACAATCTCAGCAGATCCCCTTTTCATAGATCTTGCTAAAAAGGATTTCAGGCTAAGACCAGATTCCCCTGCTTGGAAGCTTGGCTTTAAGCCTATTAATATCTCCGATATCGGCCTTAGTGCTGATTTCCCAGAGCGGTATCGGTGAGGAGTAAATAGATGAATAGTAGAAAAGAATTCATCGGCTTGTTTAAATGGATTTTTTTTTCTTCCCTAATTATTATTATCTCTATACGATCGGAAGTTAAAATAAGAACAACGGGGGATGATGCGACCTTTTATGTAGCTACTTATGGAAATGACCGCAACCCTGGAAGCCAGCTTGCACCATTTGCGACATTATACAGAGCTCAATATGCAGTTCGAGAACTGAAGAAGACCGCCAAGCATGCGATTAAAGTGTACGTACGCGGGGGCATTTATTATCTTAAAGATCCGCTTATTTTTAGGTCTGAAGATTCGGGTACGGAAAAAGTTCCGATAATCTATGCAGCTTATCCTGGCGAACTCGTTACTATTAGTGGCGGGCAAAAACTTGATTGTCAATGGCGACCGTACAAAGATAAAATCATGATGTGCGAACTAGAAGCTGCAAGAACAGATAGCCTCGACTTCACTCAATTGTTTATCAATGGGAAGCGCCAGATTCGTGCTCGCTTTCCAAACTATGACAATTCTGTTCCGGGAGAAAGCGGCTATATCTTTCCTAAAGGAAAAATTCCTGAAGATGTGAAAAATCCTTTCCCCGAAGATAACGGAGATATGACTCACGGTGGCATCTCTCCGCGTGGTATTATTTTTGAGACGAGCAACTTCACTGCGAGGCGTTGGGCCAAACCCGAAGAAGCTGTAATTCACATTTTTCAAGATTCCCACTGGGGCAATTTGATGTGGAGAATTAAGGCGATAGATTATAAAAATAATTTCATATGGTTTGGGAAAGGCGGCCATCAATTGAATTCCAGAGGAGTTGCTCGCAGCATTGGCGTCGATCGCAGCTCGCAATTTTTTATAGAAAATGTTTTTGAAGAACTTGATGCGCCAGGAGAATGGTATTTAGATAGAGGAAAGGGCATTCTTTATTACATGCCATCTCCGGACATTGACCTAAGAAAAGCATTGGTCGAAGTTCCGTTGTTTCAGCAAGTCATACGCTTTATTGGAACACAAGACGAACCGGTCCGCTACGTAACTATAGATGGCTTTAGAATCACCCATGCGGCCTCAACGTTCTTAGAACCATATTCTATCCCTTCCAATGGCGATTGGTCCATCCATCGTGGCGGGGCTGTTTTTCTCCAAGGTGCTCGAGATTGCACTATTAAGAACTGCTGGTTCGATGCAGTTGGTGGCAACGCTATCTTTATGAATGGTTATAACCGCGACAACGTGGTAACGGGCTGCAAATTCACTGAGACCGGCGACAGTGCTATTTGCTTTGTGGGAATTATAGAATCCACCATTGGCAGTTTTCTCAACTTTCCTTATCAGTGCAGAGCTTATAATAATCTCATACATGATTGTGGCGTGTTCGGGAAGCAAATTGCCGGAGTATTTATCTCCAGAGCAAAGCGCATTACAGTCGCTCACAACCTGATTTACAACATGCCACGAGCTGGTATCTGCATCGGCGATGGCACTTGGGGAGGACATATCATTGAGGATAACGAGCTTTACAATTGCGTTAGGGAGACAAGCGATCATGGTCCGATCAATTCATGGGGAAGAGAAGGTTATTGGTGCAGAACACAGGCTCATAATAAAGAATTCGCTTTCCCTCATCAGGCTGGAAATGTTAAGGAATTCGCAGAGGAAACGACTATCATTCGCCACAATTATATCCACGATGTGGCCAAAACTTATCAATGGGGGGATTATCTCCAAGCTATTGACTTAGATGATGGAACTAGCAATTTCCATGTATACAATAATCTCTGCGTCGGAATGGCAATTAGCATCCGCGAGGGAGATTTCCGCATGGTGGAAAATAATATAATTATTGATCCGGTTGTTCCCTTTGCAATTCATTATGGATTTATTAACAATAACGACATTATAAGACATAATATTATCTATACAGCTGGGGACATCTTTCATGTGAGTGCCGTAACTCAGCCTTATCTGAAAGAAATGAATAGTAACCTATATTATTCGCCAAAGCCGCCTTGGTCATATAGGCCCGCGATTTCAATAGCTTCCAGAAGCCCGAACGGGGTTTCCAAATACAAAAAGCTTACCTTGGCTGAGTGGCAGGAGCTTGGCTATGACAAAAATTCTTTGATTGCGGATCCAAAGTTTATCAATATAGGGAACAATGATTATCGGGTGAAGCCAGAATCACCTGCTCTGAAGCTCGGATTCAAAAATTTTGAAATGGGGGGGTGGGGTCTTACTGAGGATTTCCCAGAGATATGGCGCGAAAAGCAATTGACTAAAGAGTAGAAGGCAGAGGTAATTTTTAGGTTATTGAAATGTGTATTTGTATTGTTGCTGCAAGAAAAAAGCTTTCGGCCCGAAGCCATGAGGGCTGGAGCACAAATTATGTGGGTTGGTCAGGATTTATAAAAAGGGGCGATCATAAGAGACGATGGCTTCCCGCGATAGCAAGATTAGCTTATAATCGTACCGAAATTATTTTATATTATCCGAAATTTATGATATTTAAGCATACATTTTTTATTGGAATAAATTCAATTTAAAGGAGGGCGTAATGAATAGGATAATTTCTATAATGTTAGTAGGATTAGCCATAACATTTTTGCTTTTATGGTCATCATGCAGCACAAAAGAATTAGTCCAAACTCAAAAAACAGGCGTAAAAACGATAAAAAGAGTTGGTCAGGTAATTGGCCTCAAACCGGAGTATATCGAAGAATATAAGAAGCTACACGCCGATTCAAATCCAGGAGTCCGCGACTTACTGAGGAAATACCACATACACAACTTTTCCATTTTTCTTGAACAGATAGATGGTAAATATTACGAGTTTGCCTATTATGAATACGATGGTGACGATTTAGAAGCAGACATGAAGAAGCTATCAGAAGAGCCACGGAATATAGAATGGCTGAAAATCTGTAATCCCATGCAGATTCCGCTTCCGGGAGCTAATGGTTGGAAAGAAATGGAAAGAATTTACTTCAATGAATAACGATTTAATATCAATTTAATAAAAATTTAATGGCGAGACATTAAGATGAAAAAGTTATTCATCGTCATATGTCTATTGGCTGGATTCTTTGGATGTCTTTTTTCCAATGGGATCCCAGTTACATTCTCTTCAATAAAAGATATTCACAAGGCGCGAGAACAACGAATTTCTTGGTGGCGCGAGGCCAAGTTTGGCATGATGATTACATGGGGCTTGTATTCTATTCCAGCGGGAGTTTGGAAAAATAGAGCCCATCCCGATAATTATGCTGAATGGATTATGTTTGATGAAAAAATTCCAGTCCAAGAATATGCGCGTCTGGCTGATGGTTTTAACCCTGTACGATTCGATGCCAGATCCTGGGCTACAATTGCCAAGATGGCCGGCATGAAATATATTGTCTTTATGGCCAAGCACCATGACGGATTTAGCATGTTTAAATCCGACTTGACTGACTTTGACATCGTAGACGCGACGCCCTTCAAACGGGATGTAACGGACGAATTGGCGCAAGCCTGCCGTGAAGCTGGGCTTAAATTTGGATGCTATTATTCTGTAGATCGAGATTGGCACCGACCACAGGGGCCAGGAAACGAATATAAACAAACCAACACTTGGGATTTTCCCAAGTCCACAAGGGCGGATTTTGATAAATATTTCCGTGATTTTGCTAAGCCCCAAGTTGAGGAGCTTCTACTCAATTATAAGCCAGATATTCTCTGGTTCGACGGGATTGGCATGAAAAGTGATCAACAGCTCCAAGAGCTGGTAAGTTTGATTAGAAAGCTTAGGCCAGAATGCCTTATCAACAGCCGGATTAAAACCTGCAAAATTCCGTTAATAGATCCTTCCTCCTACTGCGATTACGTGTCCGTCGGTGACAACGAGATTCCTAACAGTCCGCCCGGATTTGATTGGGAAACTGCAGGAACAATGAACTCAACTTACGGGTACAGCCGAATCGACACAAACTGGCTAGAGACAAAAGAAATTATCTTCCGGCTTGTAGATATCGTGAGCAAGGGTGGAAATTATCTGCTTAATATCGGGCCTACTTCTGAAGGTACTTTCCCAGAGCCGTGTGTTGAACGGCTGATGGAAGTTGGAAAATGGATGGAAATTAATGGGGAAGCCATCTATGGTACTAAGGTGTGGCAAGTCTGTGGCGAGGGACCACGCTATGAAAAAGAGGCAACTAAGGACTATATTAAGGAAACAAAAGGCGAAGAGACTATAAATCCGGATGTGGACCGGCACGGGCTGGATATAAGGTTCACGGCAAAAGGTAATATGATATATGCTATCTGCCTGGGATGGCCGAAAAGTGAGTTGCTGGTTAAATCCCTGGGAAAAAAAGCGATGCCCAACATTGAAATTATTGCTGTGAGCATACTTGGCTCAAAAGAAGAGGTGCGATGGCAACGAGATGATGAAGGACTAATACTTTCGTCTCCGGAAGAAAAACCTTGTGAGTATGCTTTTGTCTATAAAATTTACTTAAAAGGAAGATAAGTTTATTATTTTTATAGGCAAGAAAAGGACAAGCTCTTTTATTTTCTACATTCTCATATTACCGACCTTAATACCTAAAAAATGTACCCTGAAGATTTACCTTGTGAAAAACAAGGTAATTAACAGCATCCAATATTCTTCCTACATTCAAGATTGGGGATAATATTAAGGTTACTTATAATTATTTCGGCGCACAATCTTGAAAACATAGGCGTAATCGCATGGCTTCTTTTTTGGAGTTTCTATGACCAAACCATCATTTGTCATTTCCCATTTCAGCTCTTTATTATCTCCGAGCATCATAATAGAAGCGATTTCAGATGCGTACACAGGCGCGTATTTTCCTTTTATCATTTTTTTGGGAGCCAAACTAGTAATTAATACTTTTTCCCCGGGCCAGTCGAGAACAATGGCATAGAGGTTGTTGTCTTTTACAGTAAAGCGTATGTCTTGCGCCGTAAAGACCAGCTCTGAACGGTTAACCCCAGCCGTTTTGGTTGGTCCTTCTCCATAGATTTTCCAGGGCGTTGTGCCATAAATGGCTTCCCCGTTTATCTGGAGCCACTTGCCCATGGCCAGCAACCGTTCTTTGGCTTCTTCGGGGATGGTCCCGTCAGGCTTCGGCCCCACGTTAAGTAAAAAATAGCCGTTCCGGCTGACACAATCAACAAGGTTATCGATTAAATTATCAACAGATCTGAACCCAAGTCCTTTCACGTAACCCCATCCTTCGCCGACATCAATTGTACAATCAGTAATCCAATCGTTATAAGAAAATACATCTGGTTGATCAAGTTCGTAGTCAAGGATAGCACTGCCCGGTGCCAGGTCATGCCCCTTGTATGACACTATTACTTCTTTGTTTTGCTTTATAGCGTGGTTATAATAATAGGCTAGGACATCCAATTTATAAAAATCTGGTATTGATATCAGACCGAAGTCGAACCAGACGAAATCCGGGTCATACTTATCTATGACTTCTTTTATCTTACCCATCCATACATCAAGAAATGCTTTGTTGGGCAGAGCGTCTTTTTCATGAATGGGGCCGTAGAGACCTGAGTA
>Ga0123519_10008002_pt1 | contig 16242 bp, 10 predicted proteins | sample YelNatPaOPRAMG02_FD_87396 | JGI IMG/M metagenome (GOLD analysis project Ga0123519, IMG submission 87396) | Hot spring microbial communities from Yellowstone National Park - Yellowstone National Park OP-RAMG-02 (version 2) | ecosystem: Environmental > Aquatic > Thermal springs > Hot (42-90C) ...
GAAGTGACGAAGTGATGAAGTGACGAAGTGATGAAGTGATGAAGTGATGAGGTGGTTTCGGGAAGGAATTTTATATAGTATTTCAATTCGATAAGTTCAGTCTGACAAAATTTATTGTTAATACTGAGCATCGGCTAAAAACAAATAATTAAATAATTATGAGAAATGCTTAAATAAAAGAAAAAAAATGAAGAACATTATTTCTGATATTATTATATTTCTTAAATTTTCATGAGACTTAATCAATAAAATAAACATTCCTGTTACAAAAGATTAATTAACTAAATTATAATTAGAATGAAAAAACTATTAATTCTCTTATTAATTTTAAATTTTACTTACATACAAATCAATGCAAAAAATAGCATTACTTTTTTATCCGGTTATTCAAATGACAGAATTACATTTGGAATTGAACGATTGAAAAAATCTATAAAAGATTTGGGATATGAAATTAAGACATCAGAAAAATTTTATGGAAATAAACCCAGTATAATAATAGGACTTTGGAATGATAAAAAAATAGGCGAAATAACAAAAAAATTAAATTTAACATTTGACAAAATTCCTGGTAAAGAAGGATTTACAATAAAATCAAAAAATAACACAATAATAGTTACAGGTGCTGATGCATCGGGAGTTTTATATGGTTGTCTTGAATTATCTGAAATAATTAAATCATCAGGGAAAATTCCACAAAACATTGATACTACCGACCAACCCGAAATGGTATTAAGGGGAGCATGTATAGGCCTTCAGAAAACCACATATCTGCCTGGACGAAATGTATATGAATATCCATATACTCCAGAGAATTTCCCATGGTTTTATGATAAAAACCTTTGGATTAAATATCTTGATATGTTGGTGGAAAACCGAATGAACTCATTGTATTTATGGAACGGGCATCCTTTTGCATCGCTTGTAAAACTTAAAGATTATCCTTTTGCAGTTGAAGTTAATGATGAAACATTCAGAAAAAATGAGGAAATATTTGGCTTCATCACCCAAGAGGCCGATAAAAGAGGTATCTGGGTAATACAAATGTTTTATAACATAATAGTTTCAAAGCCCTTTGCTGAACATTATGGCATAAAAACACAAGACCGTAACCGGCCAATAATACCAGTAATCGCCGATTATACGCGAAAATCGATAGCCGCATTTATTGAAAAATATCCGAATGTTGGTTTGATGGTTTGCCTTGGCGAAGCAATTGATACCGACGAGGATGATATAAAATGGTTTACTGAGACAATAATTCCAGGTATTAAAGATGGACTTAAAGTTCTTGGCAAGAAACAGGAACCTCCGGTAATACTACGTGGCCATGACACAAAAGCCGATTTGGTTTTAAAAGAAGCCATGCCTTTATATAAAAACCTTTATACAGAATTCAAATACAATGGCGAATCACTTACAACATACGAACCACGAAATGAATGGGTAAAAGCCCATCGTAGCCTCAGCAATATTGGTACAGTACATATTGCGAATGTACACATTCTGGCAAATTTAGAACCCTTCAGATATGGCTCTCCCGATTTCATTCAGAAAAGTGTGTTAGCTATGCATAATTTACTTGGTGCAAATGGTTTACATCTCTATCCTCAGGCATCTTACTGGGACTGGCCCTATTCGGCCGATAAAACATCTCCACGATTACTTCAAATTGATCGTGACTGGATATGGTACAAAGCCTGGTCAAGATATGCATGGAACTGTCATCGAAATCGTAATGCTGAAATTGAATTCTGGACAAATACTTTTAATAGCATTTACAAGTGTGATACTGCCGGAAAATATATCCTCGAAGCCTATGAACAAACCGGTGAAATAGCTCCTAAATTACTGAGACGTTTTGGTATATCTGATGGTAACAGACAAACACTTCTCTTAGGAATGTTTATGAGCCAATTAGTTAATCCTTACAAATGGACTGTTTACAGTAGCTTCTATTCTTCCAATGGGCCTGAAGGTGAAATAATACTCGATTATGTCGAAAAAGAATGGTACAATAAACCTCACACAGGCGAAACACCTCCTCAAATTATCGACGAAGTAATAAAACATGCTGAAAAAGCCGTTGATGCAATCGATAAGGCAACACCTTATATAAAAATAAATATTGATGAATTTAACCGATTAAAAAACGATATATATTGTTATAATGCAATAGCCAACTTTTTTGCCGAAAAAGTCAAAGCAGCAATGCTTGTTGTAAAATATAAATATTCAAATGATATAAATGACCTCGAGAAAGCTATACCTTATATCGAAAACAGTATTGAATATTATAAAAAACTTGTTGAATTAACAAAAGATACGTATTTATATGCCAATAGCATGCAAACACAGCAACGAAGAATTCCAATCGGAGGCGATAACGGTAAAAATAAAACCTGGGCCGAATTATTGCCACTTTATGAAGCTGAACTTGAAAATTTTAAAAAAAATGTCAGTATAATTAAAACGGCTTGTTCAAATATCGCTGACTTTATTAAACCTTTGGCACCAGCGCAAGTGGAAATTTTAAACGATAGTATATCATATTTTACTTTTACAAAAAATCAAAAAGTTTTCTCAGATAACGAATACGCTTTAGATACTTTTTGTATTGAGCTTAAAAATCTAAAAGGCATAAGTCTTCCAATGGAAAAACAATTAAAAGAAGGAACAATATTAAAATTCAGAAATAACCAACCAGTAAGACTTCTGATTGGTTATTTTAACGGAAACAGCCGACGGATTTTATCATCACCTAACCTCGAAACCGATGCCAATGCAAACAATTATGGTCAGGCCGATATAAAAATTGCCAACGCACTTTATATTCCAGGATTATATCCTGTAAATATATATTCATATTATTTCACACCAGGCGAAAATATGCTAAAACTCGGCAAAGGCATAGTGCTAATATTAGGATTTATTAATGGCGATGAAGAAATAAAAATACGCGATGCAGGTATAGGAAGCCAAGAAAAAAATTCGGGAATTGACTGGTTGTTTTATTAAAAATACACTTTCAAATATATTTTATTTAAGATCATAAAAATTTGCTAATCAATATTGAATTTGTATCTTTTCTAAAATAATATTTACAGTTCAAATTCAACAGTAAAGATATTATTTCGAAATTTATTATATTTATCAGTCAAAACTTACAAATGAACACTTTCAAAAATAAATGGTATAAACTTGATAATGCAGCAAAAATTTTTCCTGCTGTAATTACAAAAGAAACACCTGCAGTATTCAGAATTCAGGCAGTTCTGAAAGAACCCATAAAAATCAAGTCATTACAGGATTGCCTTGATAGCGTTATAAACCGTTTCCCATATTTCAAGGTTTACCTTCGTAAAGGTTTTTTCTGGTATTATCTCGACCCAAATCCATTACCATTTACAATTACTCCTGAATCAGACAGGCCAAATAAGCCTTTCAATCTAAATAAAAAATATGAATATCCTTTACGTGTAATTGTTTATAAGAATCATGTTTCGGTTGAATTTGCGCATATCCTGACTGATGGAACTGGAGGTCTTGAGTTTTTAAAAACCTTACTTGCTGCATATTTCAAAAAAACAGGCATTATCGAAGTCGACTGGGAAAATATACTTAATCCCGACACTAAACCTGATGTTGAAGAATTCGAAGATGGATATAATCGGTATTTTAATAGAAATGTGCCAAAGCCAGACAAAATTTCTAAAGCTTTTCACCTATCCGATACAAAACTAAAACATCATGAGTTTTCGTCTCTTCTTGCACAAGTTGATGAAACTAAACTTCATTCATTAGCTATATCTTTTAATGTATCTATCACCGGATTGCTTGCTGCGGTTTATCTGTATTGTCTTCAGGAAATTTATCTTGAACTGCCACCAAAAGAAAGAAAAAAAAATAACCCCATTATACGCGTTCAAATTCCTATAAATCTGCGAAATATTTTTCCATCAAAAACTATGCGCAACTTTGCATTGTTCATTATGCCCGAAATAGATATGCGGCTTGGCACATATTCATTTGAGGAAATTCTCAAAACAGTTCATCATAATATGAAATTGCTCTCTGACAAAAAGCAAATACTTAAAATTATTTATCGTAACGTACGATCTGAAAAAAATATCTTTGTAAGGCTGTTTCCCTTATTTTTCAAAAACATTGTTTTATCAATATTATTCAAATCATTAGGAACAAAGCTATATTCAGGAGTAATAACCAATCTTGGAAAAGTGAATCTGCCCGAAGAATTTTCTTCTCACATCGACTCATTCCGATTTATAGCTCCACCAGCGCCAAAACTTGTAAAAAAAAATATGGCGGTTATTTCATATAATAATAAAACAATTATTAGTTTTGGTGATAATTCAGGTTCAAAACAATTTGAACAAAAATATATTCGTTTCCTGATAGGAAAAGGATTAAATATTAAAGTTTTAACTTTTAAACAATAATTATATGCTATTTTGTAGTAATTGTGGAGTTGAACTTGATGATAATATGCAATTTTGCCCTTTATGCGGCAAAGCCACTGGTGTCAACCCAAATGAAAATAACGACAAGAGTATTACTTCAAAAAATTTTACTGAACAATATTTACCACTTACCACAAAACAAAAAATCAGATTATTCTGGGAGCTATCGAGTCTATCGTTTCTCTCAGGTTTTATTGTTACATTTTTAATCGACCTGATTCACGATAAGCATGTTTCATGGTCACTTTATCCAATGATTTGCATTCTTTCGACATGGATTTATATTACGCTATTTTGTTTTGTATTTAAAAAGAAGATATTGTTTATTATTGGTTTCTTCCTTAATACTTTATTTTTACTTACCATGCTTGATTTTTTGGACAATTTAAATATCAGCTGGTCGGTTTTCATTGGTATTCCGATAAATATGGCATTTACTATTATGATGGCAATTTTATTTTATATTATTTCAAAAATAAAAAATAAAGGATTAAATGTCATTGCCATTATTTTATTTGCTATAAGTATATTTTGCATAGCCATCGAAAATTCGATCAGCTATTATTTCTACAATACATTTTCATTAAGTTGGTCAGCATTAGCCTTTACTTCAGTATTGCCTTTTTGTATTTTCCTATTCTTTTTACATTCAAGATTTGGGAAGAATATAGATTTAAGAAAATATTTCCATTTATAAAAAAATTCAACTTTTTAATTATTCTATCGTATTTTGATGTAATTTTACCAAAATTTTAGAGGTACAATACAATTATGCGCATAATTATTGCTGGTGCAGGTGAAGTTGGATCTCATTTAGCTAAAATGTTAAGTAATGATAATCATGATATTGTGGTTATCGATTCTGACGAAGCCCGCTTGAAAAAGATTGAAAATCTTGACATCATTACACTAAATGGCCTGGCTACTTCATTTAATATTTTAAAAGACGCTAACGTCAAAAAAGCAGATTTATTTATCGGAGTTACTTCTTCAGAAGACACAAATATTACTTCAGCTATTATTGCCAAGAAATTTGGTGCAATTAAAACAATTGCAAGAGTAGATAATAAAGAATTTTTATATCAAATAAATAAAACATTTTTCGAAAATCTTGGTATCGATTACCTTATAAACCCTGAAAGTATAGCCGTAAGAGAGTTGACTAATCTTGTAAGTCAAAGCACTATGATAGATGCCTTTGACTTTTCTGGTGGCAAATTATCATTATTTGCAATTAAACTTGAAGAAGATTCACCAATTATCAACCGGTCTTTACTTGAAACCTCTTCTGATAATAGCAACCTCGAATACCGTGCTGTAGCTATTACACGTAATGGGGCAACAATAATTCCGAGAGGTAACGATAAATTTCAGGAAGATGATATAATTTACTTTATTTCTAATCCTGGAGGTATAAAGGATTTAATGAAATTTTCTGGTAAAGAGTCATCCCCTGTCCGAAATATAATGATTTTAGGAGGCAGCCGAATTGGTATTGATGCAGCAAGTCAGCTCGAAAATAAATATAATGTTAAACTAGTTGAAAGCAACAAAGAAAAATGTTTTAAACTTGCCGGAATTATTACTAATACTTTAATTATAAATGCCGACGGCCGTAACATTGACTTGCTTATTGAAGAAGGTCTGCGCAATATGGATGTTTTTATTGCTGTTACAGGCAATTCAGAAATCAATATACTTTCGTGCCTTATGGCAAAACAAATGGGAGTGAACCGTACTATTGCTGAAATTGAAAACATTGATTATATTAACATTGCCGAAAATGTAGGAATTGATAGTATAATAAATAAAAAACTCGTTACTGCAAGCCGTATTTTTAGATTTACAAGAAGCGCTCAGGTGTCCGATATTAAATGTCTTACAGGTACCGATGCCGAAGTGCTTGAATTTATAGCTAAACCCGGTTCAAAAATCACTAAAAATAAATTATCTGAAATTGATTTGCCTAAAGATTCTATTATCGGAGGTATTATTAGAGGCAACAGTAGTTTTATTGCAGTCGGAAATACCACTATTCAGCCTAATGACAGAGTAGTTATCTTTGCTCTTCCTTCAGCAATAAGCAAATTGGAAAAATATTTTAATTAACCCCATATGCTTAACTTTAAACTAATTTTAAGGTCATTAAGTATATTATTGTTTATCGAATCATTTTTTCTGCTTATCCCAATTATTCCCTCAATTGTTTATTCAGAAAAACAAGAAATAATTTTTATACTGTCTTTTTCAGTTATATTTCTTATTTCTATATTATTTCGTGTATTTTCAGGCAAAATGAATTATGAATTTAGCCACCGTGAAATATACATTTTTATATTTTTTTCTTGGATTTTGATTTCATTATTTGGCATTGTGCCTTATATTTTATCCGATTCAATTAATTCATTTACATCGGCTTTTTTTGAATCTGTTTCAGGATTTACAACTACTGGCTCTACTACTTTAATTTCAATTGAAAATTATCCCAAATCAATTCTTTTATGGCGCAGTCTTTCACAATGGCTGGGAGGATTTTATTATTTAATTTTATCTCTATCGATATTACCCATATTCGGACTTGGGGGTATGTTGCTTTACAAACCCGATATTCAACTTTTAAATTTTAATGATATAAAAGAAAAAGTTATTGATGTTTTTAAAAAAATAATTATAATTTATTGTGGATTCACCGTGCTCGAATCCTTAATATTATATTTTGCTGGTATGAATGTTTTTGATGCCATTTGCCATACGTTTTCAACAATTTCAACAGGAGGTTTCTCAACACGAAATAATAATATTGCAGCTTTTAACTCTCCTATGATTGAACTTATAATTATAATCTTTATGATTATTTCAGGCGTCAACTTTTTATTCATCTGGAGAGCAACCAAAAATGATTATAAAAGACTTTTGAGAGACCAAGAATTTCATTTTTACCTTTTGTTAATTTTTTGTGCAGCACTAATAGTAACTATTTTAATATACCTTCAAAATAATGCTGAGTTTTTAACATCTCTAAGATATTCTTTCTTTCAGGTTGCATCAATACTTTCAACAACAGGATTTTACAATCATAACTATTTAAACTGGTCACCTGTTATTACTTTAATTTTCTTCGGATTAATGTTTATTGGTGGAACTACAGGATCAACTGCAGGAAGCATAAAGACTTTAAGAGTATATCTTTTATTGAAAGATAGTATACTTGAGTTTAAGCGTATTATTCATCCAAATGCAGTCATCCCATTAAGATTTAATAATAAAAACGTGAACAGTGAAATAATAACTAACTTTCAGATATTTGTTATTTTATATATATTTTTAATTATAATTTCAACAATAATAATATCGGCAACAGGTATCGATTTTAAAACATCTTTAGGAGCGACAGTTTCGTCCATCGGTAATATCGGTATTAGTTTTGGTCAATTAGGACCTGGTCTCAATGTAGCTATACTTCATCCGTTGGCTAAATGGGTTTTAATATTTCTAATGATTTTAGGCCGTATTGAAATATTTGCCTTATTAGTTATATTATTACCTTCATTCTGGAAAAGATAATTTTATTCCATACTTCTTTATATACGATAAATAATAAACTATTCTTTGCTAATTGAAACAACAGCAAGAGCAACAACACCTTCTTCGCGTCCTGTAAATCCTAATTTTTCGGTAGTAGTTGCCTTTATACTTATACAATCTTCTGAAATATTAATTACTTTGGCTATGGTTTTAATCATTTCAGGTATATAGTCTTTAATTTTAGGCTTCTCGAGACAAACAGTACTATCAATATTTTCTATTTTGTAACCCTTTGAATATAATAAGTTACATGTACGAGAAAGTAATATTTTACTATCTATATTTTTAAATTCATCGGAATTATCAGGGAAATGAAAACCAATATCGCGTAAATTAGCTGCTCCTAACAAAGCATCACAGATGGCATGCAATAATACGTCACCATCAGAATGAGCAATACATCCTTTTTCTGATGCAATTTTAATGCCCCCTAAAAATAAATCACGATCTTTTGATAATTGATGTACATCAATTCCTAATCCTATACGGAATTTCATTTAAAACGATTTTTTGATTTTTTTGATGCTTTTTCGTCCATGTTAAATTGCAAAGAAAACCTGAAAGTATTAGCAAGTGGGCTAGTTGCACGAGACACCAGATATGAAACATCAAGCCCAAAAACATTCAATCGCAATCCGCATCCCAAAGTTAAATATGATCTTCCGCCTTTCGATTTAGTTTCATAAAAATATCCTAACCGTCCGGCAAACTGTTTTGCATACCAATACTCTAATCCAGCACAAATATTAATTTCATACAATTCTTCGAGCAATACACTTCTGCTTCCATCACTCATCAATATTCCGGGTGCATCATAAAACGACCTTAACATAGCAACCGGCACTGCCGCATCATAATCGCCTATACCAATTACATTACCTGACGAATCTTTTAAAGGAGGTGTAGGTGCTAAAAGTTTATTAAAATCAAGTGTAAATGTTAATGAATTGTAGTCGTCCAAATCGATAAGCATTGCATTGCCGATTTTCATATTTATAGGCAAAAATGAACGGTCATTATCATTATACTGAATTTTATTGCCCATGTTTGAAATATTTAGTCCAAATGAATATACACCATCTTTGCGACTAAGCTTAATATTCTTTTGATAATAACAAGAAATATCAGAAGCAAAAGCATTTCCCGCATATGACGGAGTGCCAATATCAACTCCCTGAGCAAGATCTGAACGGACATAACGGAATAATACCGAAGCAGAAAAATTTTTTGATAACAGTCTTGAATATGCTACATCTATGGCAAATTCATTCGGGTTTGCTGTTTTTATTGGTTGTCCCCATATATCGGTAAATTGTATATCACCAAGGGTAAAATATCTTAAAGATGCGCTTAAAGCCTGTATACCAAACTTTTTATATCCTGTCAGATAAAATAAATTAATATCATTTATACCAAGATTCCTGAGCCATGGAACATACGATAACGATAATCCCATGTCACTTTCGAGAAAGGGATATTTTGAAGCATTCCAGTGCTGTGAATAAATATCGGGTGAGGTAGCAACACCGGCATCACCCAAAGATGCTCCTCTTGAATCAGGACTAATTGTCAAAAATGGCACAGCTGTTTGTATTGCATTCAACTGATCACCTTGTTGTCCGACAATTGTGACTTTTGCTTGTGATACGACTACTACTAATGCTAAAAGTACGCTACTTGCGATAAATCTCTTCATCCTTTACTATTTTATTTTTTGTGACAAATATATTTAATATTTACGTAGATAATTAAAATTTATTATTTTAAGATTACTAATTTCTCAAATTTTTCAATTGTTTTTCCACTTTCTGTTCTAATTCTAACCCTATAAAAATAAACCCCTCTGCCAATTTTATCTCCAAAATCATCAGTACCGTCCCAATCTATAGGCCCTATAAGATAACCATTTGGTATTAAAGTCGTATTTAAAGTTTTTACAAGTTTGCCCGATACAGTAAAAATTTGTACCATTACTTCCATTTCAGTATTCGCGTGATTTTGTTCAATATAAAACGAAGTTTTTTCGGTAAAAGGATTTGGATAGTTAAATATTCTTTTAAGTGCAAGCTGAGCTGAATCTTCAACAATAAATTCAATCATTTCTTCAGAAGAATTATTCAAAATATCCCATACCTTAAGTTTCAAGATATGCTTTCCTGAAGAAATATTATTAAGTTGATATTTAATTGTTCCAGAAGTATAGCTATTTAATTTCGACTGATAAAAATCATTAAGTATATAAAAATATTTGCTGCTATCATCAATAACAGCTGTTATATCATGCCCTATGCCATTTCCGACAGTATTAATACCACTGCTATCAGAAATAACAGCAAAAATTGCCGGATTTTTATCAGTAAGCCCTCCTGAAATAAAATTTTTATCGTTCATATACAATTCAATTTCAGGACCTGTTGAATCGGCTAAAACATTTTTTGAGGTACCGCCAATTATAAATTTATTATAATATCCAACCGCAAATTCTTTATTGTTGTGCGCGTAATAACTAATTTTCCCTTTACCAAAATTATAAGATATATCTTTTGGAATAATGAATGAAAATCTAAAAAAACCATTATTAACACTTGCTAAGCCTTTATATATAATATTGTTTTGTGTATAAAATGTAAAAACTCCATTTCCGTCATTATTTAAAGTTTTAACCAATTTTTGTTTATCGAATATTTTTGGAACAACAACTCCTGAAAAATTATCGAGCAAATTTCCGGACATATCGGCTATATGACCACTAACTACAACTTTATCAAATGCTTTAAGAGTATCGGCAAATGAGTTTATTTCAATACTATTTATTGAATCGGTTAAAATCTGGTATGAAGGATATTTCAATTTAAGAGCAGGGTCGCCTAACAAAGTAAAGTTCAATTTATTTGTATTACTTCCCGAAGCATTTTTTGTTAGAGCTATTATATCACCTAATGCATAATTTTCGCCAGCAATATTTTTTGAAAAAGCATATTTATAAAAATTAGAATTCAGAACAAAGTTATCTCCAGAATAAACAACTCTTGTTGTGGTTAACATTGCAATGCCTCCTCCTTTTGGATTAAGTATTATATTTTCACCCGCTGTTTTAAGATTTTTATCGTCAAAACGGCTAAATTCACAAGTAGCAGTAATAAATAAGGGTAATTTATCAATATTATTCCATGCATTAATATAATCATTCACAATAACTCTTTCATGAGCCAGTCCGTATTCACCTCCATGTCCTGTATAATTAATTATCAATGCTCCCCTATTTATAATATTATTAATACTTTTGACAGCAGCAGGATACCTGTCGCCAATCGCACTTTTCTCCTGAACAAAGGCATCAAGATAAATTTTCTCAATATTTAAATAAGGATAATTTCTTTCAATATAATATCTGGCTAAAGAGTCAGACTGAATCATATGCAAATTATTATCTTCATCGTCACCAATAAAACAAATATTAGTTTGCCAATCGCCCAAATTATCGGTACTACAATATTTTATTACTTTATTTACCATATTATCAGCTCCCTGCCTGTCCGAAACAGGAAACCTGCCGATACCAATATCAAGTAAACCATTTCCCTCACCTTCATAATCATCGAGCAAACCAAAAAAATCATCACTTACGTACGACTCATCTTCATCTACCGAATTTTCCGACTCATATACTATAATAAAATTATTGGTTTTACTCCTGTAATCATATGATCCATCGCCGAATAACAATAAATATTTTACTTCATTTTCAATGTCATTTGTGCGGTCGTAAAGCATTTTCATATAATTTCTTATTGCAGCCGGATCAGATTGTCCACTCGAAAATTCATTAAAAATCTCTTCCTGTTTTGCCAGTTTTACTTTCAGTCCATTTTTTTTATGAAAATCGGCAAGTTTAGATGCCGATTCTTTAAACTCATCAGGATATACTATTACCATATCAATTTTTTCAGGCATATGAAGATTCTGATTTTCTACTTTACCTGAAAATGTTGGAGTATAGCAATCGGATAAATCGAAAGCAATAAAAGTTTTTAATTTATCAGTTTTACATATAAACGACTTTTGAGTACTATTACCCGACAACTCCATCTCAGTTACATTATATATATCGGTTATATCCCAAACTTTTAATGTTTCATTTGTATTAGAAATTATAAATTTTGTAACAGCATTTTCATTAATTGTTCTGATATCTCTGAAAAACATCTGAGACCTGTTAAATGAAAGATTGCTACGAACATTAATATCAATAAAATCCAAAAATCCAAATCCAGACGGGTTTTTAATATACTCTAAAGTAAGCTTTATATTTTTATTATTTGTAGTTGTATTGAAAATCGCAAAGTTACTCCGAACAATTGAGTCAGTATCAAATTTCCCGGTAATTGATTTAATTGGTATTAAACCAATATTCACATCATTTAAACTTACATTATAATATGAATTTGAACTTGAATTACCAGTAACCTTAATGTATATTTTACAATTTTCATTAATAATTCGATCTGAAAAATTAAAATTAAAATCAAATTTTGTAAAAGTTGAAAATACTTCACCATACCATGTTCTTCCACTACGCAATAAATTTGTATCATTTAGTTCATGAAAAGCTAATTCGTCAAAACTCGTGGAGGTATAATTAAAAGGAATATCAGAATTTGTGACTTTTGAAATTCTTTTTCCAATACCTGCATCGGTTGTTAAAAAATATGCTGCGGTATCGGTAAATGGATTTAATACATGAGTAAAAATTTTTTTAACCGAATCGTATTTCCATGATTGAGTACCTTGTGCGTAAAAAAGAATATATTTATTATTATTGTCAACATAAATAGCATTTTCAATAAGGTCATCAGTACATGGCTCACTATTCATTAAAGGCAAGTTGGCGCCTCCATTTCCAAAAACTCTGATATTTTCGGGATTTGAAAAACCCATTTTAATAAGTTCATTAAAAGAAATTTTATATATACCGCTTTCTTTAATCTTTATTTTATACCAGTATCCCGAAGATAAAACAGAAGATGATTGCCATGATTTAAGTTGAGATTCCGACATCTTTTTAAGAACAGGCTTCTGGGTAATTAGCATCTTAAAGGATATTAATTTTTCGATTTTACCTGTGACTGCATTCTTCCTTAAAGGAATAAATGATATACTTAAAAAAGGTGATTTACGGTAAAATTTTATATCATAATTAACTTTAATATCATTATTTAGTACATCTAAGTATTTAATACTTTTCAATTGCTCAGAAGACAATTCAGAAAAAACTTTTTCATCAAGTATTACGTTAAAATCAGAAGTTGAATTATTGATTTTTATTAATTCAAAATAATATGGAAGGTCTGTAGTATTATCATTATAAACAGCATTTTCAAATGACAATAATTCTTTTTTATGATTATCGGAATAAAAAATAATATTATCTTTCCACTCAATTTTACGAGTGAAACTGTAATTCTGAGCATTATCAGGAAATATATTAAAAATAGAAATTGATATTATTATAAATATTAACTTTATTTTTGCCATGACGTATTTAATAAATAATAAAAAATTAACGTTCTTTTTTGTAAAATATTTTTATGTTTAAAATAATCGCTAAATATATATATTTTGTTTTGAATTTAATTTTTATATCCAGTGTTATATTTTCACAAGATGTTGATTTCTCGCAATTTTTTGCAAATAAGTTATATTTAAATCCTGCCTTTGCCGGTTCGACCGAAGCAGCAGGATTTTCATTTGTAACACGAACTGAATGGTATTCGACTTTAAACACTTTTGATGATATATCAATAGGAATTGACCAGTATGTTAAACAATTAAAAGGAGGTGTAGGTGCGCTTTTTTTATATGATAAACCGGGTACAGGATTAAACAAAATTAGTTTAGATTTGCAATATTCATATGGAATTAAATTAACAAACACATTTAATATTAATTTTGGAATACAGGGTACAACATTATTTAAAAGTATATCACAATCAAAATATATTTTTCCCGATATGATAGACCCAATAAATGGACCTGTAATACCAACAAACGAACCTTTAGGCGAAACATTAACAAAAATATATTTTGATGCCTCTGCAGGTCTGGTCGGGACATTAAAAAATACCTATTTTGGATTTGCAGTGCATCATATACCCGAGCCTAATGAATCATTTTCAGCAGCACAAATTAAACAACTTGTAAAAAGAAAATATACATTTCATTTTGGTACTGAAATAAAAATATATAAAAATGGACTAGTAAAAGAAAAATATTCTATCTCTCCTAACTTTTTATACCAATATCAATATAGCCATCAGTTAAATTATGGTTTGTATTTTACCTATAAAGAAATTACTTTTGGGTCATGGTTCAGACATAATATTGGTAAAAACAATATTTTTAATTATGATGCAATGATATTTATGATAGGTTACTCAAAGCCAGAATATGATTTAGCTTATAGTTACGATTTTAAAATACCAAAAATTAATGTTGGATACTTAAATATTCATGTACATGAAGTAACCTTCTTATATAAATTTCAGTATAATCCCAAGAAAAAAATTAGCGCAATTAAATGCCCGAAATTTTAATTAACATATTGCATATAATTTATACTAAATTTGTATATTTGGAGTTAAATATTTAAAAAAAGAAATATATGAACCGAAAAATTTTATTGTTACCCTTTTGGATAGTCATGGTATTGCTTGTAACATCCTGTGGAGAAGGCACGAAAAAGGCTTCTACTACAACAGGATGGGAATATAACAATCCCGAAATGGGTGGTTTTTTATATTCAAAAAATGTTGAGCAAAAAACAGGCCCGGGATTAGTATTTATCGAAGGCGGTACTTTTATTATGGGACGTACAATCGATGATATTACTTACGATTGGAACAATGTTAACAGAAGAGTTACTGTAACAAGTTTTTATATGGATGAAACCGAAATCAGGAATGTTGACTATAGAGAATATCTGCACTGGCTGAAAAGAGTATACACAAATTATCCTCAGGTATACAAAAACGCACTTCCTGACACTCTTGTATGGAGGTCTCCGTTAAGTCTGAATGAACCTTATGTAGAAAATTATTTCAGACATCCAGCTTATAATGAATATCCTGTTGTCGGTGTAAATTGGCTGCAGGCAAACGACTACTGTTTATGGCGAACTGACCGTGTTAATGAAAAATTGCTTATTGATGAAGGCATTTTATTGCCTGATCCGAATCAAAATAATGAACAAAATTTTAATACCGATGCATATCTTGCCGGACAATATGACGGTATAGTTGGAAAAAGTCTGCTTGCACCCGACGGACAAACAGCCCGCAGAGTTACTATTGAAGATGGTATATTATTACCAAAATACCGCCTCCCAACCGAAGCAGAATGGGAATATGCAGCACTTGGATTAATCGGAAATACTTACGAAGAAAGAATTTTTACTGGGAAAATGTATCCTTGGACGGGTCATAATGTTAGAAATGCCAAAGGCAAAGATATGGGTAAAATGATGGCCAACTTCCAGAGAGGAAAAGGTGATTACATGGGTGTTGCCGGAGCACTGAATGATAACGCTGACATTACAGCTCCTGTAACATACGGCTGGCCAAATGATTATGGCTTATACTGCATGGCAGGTAATGTTAATGAATGGGTGCAGGATGTTTACCGTCCTCTATCATTTGAAGATTTCGAAGATTTCAGACCTTTCAGAGGAAATGTATTTCAAACTTTAGTACGCGACCAGGACGGCAATATTGTTCAGAAAGATAGCCTTGGCAGACTTAGATACAGAGATGTTAAAGATGAAGAAGCTGTTAATCGCAGAAATTATCAAAAATCATATTATGTAAATTATAAAGATGGCGACTGGGAATCGAGCCTCGAGTATTCAACCGAAGGAGCCAATAAAGGACCAGGCTCTGACAGAATGTACGGACCCATAGCAAATACTGCTACATCTTTGATTACAGACCACGCCCGCGTATATAAAGGTGGATCATGGAAAGACCGTGCATACTGGCTTAATCCTGGTACAAGAAGATTTTTAGATGAAAAACAAAGCACTGATGATTTAGGTTTCAGATGCGCAATGAACCGCGTTGGCAGTCCAAAAGGTAACTAAAAACATAGTTCTAAATATTCAAAAAAAACATAATTTAATCTC
>Ga0123519_10008003_pt1 | contig 16241 bp, 15 predicted proteins | sample YelNatPaOPRAMG02_FD_87396 | JGI IMG/M metagenome (GOLD analysis project Ga0123519, IMG submission 87396) | Hot spring microbial communities from Yellowstone National Park - Yellowstone National Park OP-RAMG-02 (version 2) | ecosystem: Environmental > Aquatic > Thermal springs > Hot (42-90C) ...
GGGCTCTCGTTCGCCACCTTCATGGCCTCGCACTCCCCGGCTGGCGGCACCGACGGCGCCGCCAGCCCGATGATTTCTCCATTATAGGGCCTTCCCATACCCACGTCCAAGCCGATTCCGACCCGCCGGCCACCCGGGTCAGATGGGGCGGGGCCCATCGCCGGCCCGCCACCCAGCTTTTGCAATTTCGCGAAAAGTGTGGTAGAATGGCGCTATGCACACGTTTCCATAGCAAAAACGGCCCTTTGAGTCCTTTTGGCTTCTCCCTCGGTAGGTCGCAGTCATCACCGCGCGCAGGCAGGCAGCCGCTCTCCTGCCTCCGAGCGCCCCTGGAACGGTCCATAGCTTGGGAGGGCTCCCTGTGCAGCTCACGTTCCTCGGCACCGGCACGGGCTTACCCGTCGCAGACCGCGCCGCTTCCGGCCTTCTGGCCTCTGTGGGCGATGTTCCGTTGCTGTTCGACAGCGGCTCCGGCACCATCGGCCGCCTGCTCGACCTGGGGGTCGAGCCCACCCGGCTCGACTGCCTCTACTACACCCACATGCATTCAGACCATACGGCTGACCTGATCCCACTCCTGCAGGCCATGGACCTGAGCCGGCGCACCCGCGACCTGCACCTGACCGCCCCTGCGGCCTTCTGGCCGTTTCTCGACGGGCTGCTGGCCCTTCAGCCCTGGGCTACGCCCTCCACCTACCGCCTCTGCCGCCACACGGCCGAGACGGGTCCCTTTGCCGGCCCAGGCTGGGCCATCCGCGCCGCGCCTACCCACCACATGCCCGGCTCGTGCGGCTACCGCCTGGAGGCCGAAGGCAAGGTCGTCGTCATCTCGGGCGACGCTGCCGAGTGCCCCGAGCTGGTCGCCCTGGCCCAGGGAGCCGACCTCCTCGTGTTGGAGTGCTCCTTCCCCGACGAGCTGGCCAAGCCCGATCACCTGACGCCCTCCCAGGCAGCGCGCATTGCCGCTCAGGCGGGCGCGCGGCACCTGGTGCTGACCCATTTCTACCCGTCGTGTCGCGAGCCGGTCGTGCGGGCCCAGGCAGCCCCTTTCTTCACCGGCCCGCTCACGCTGGCCAGAGATGGCCTGACTCTCTCGTTGTGATGGGGGCCCGCGGCGCAGGCTGGAACTGGCCCGCCCGTGGCTCCGTTCGCCAAGCGCAGCGCCGCCGGAAAGGAGGTTCGTGCTGCCCGAGCTCGGTACAGTCGCGTGAGGGGTCCACAAGGATGTCGATCGAGAGCTGTGTTCTCAGTCAAGGAGGAGTTCCATGCTTCGGAAGGTCCTGCCCATCGTCGTCAGCCTGCTGGTAGTGACGGGCATGCTGGCAGCCTGCAGCACCGCTGCTCCCAGCCCGACCGCCGCGCCCGCTCCGACAAAGGCGCCTGCCACAGCGGCCGCGCCAGCTCCAACCACGGCGCCGGCCACCAGCGCGCCAGCTCAAAAGATCACGTTGAGCATCGCCACAGCAGGCGATACCAACATGGAAGAGTTGCAGCGCAACAAGTTCGGCCCCGAGTTCGTCAAGCAGAACCCGAACGTGACCATCAACGTGGTCGGCACCGGCCCCGGCGATGCCGGCAGCCAGGCCATCTACACCAAGCTCAAAGCCGAGAAAGATGCGGGCGCCGCAACTTGGGACCTCGATGTGGTGATCGTGCACCAGAGCATCATGGGCCAGATGATCAAGGACGGCCTGGCGCTCAAGTACGTGCCCGAGACCTCGCTGGCCGGCAGCCTGACCGAGATGGCCAAGAACGCCCTGGGCACCAACGTCGACGGCTACGTCATCCCCATGTTCAACAGCCAGGTCGCCATCGCCTACAACCCCGACAAGGTCCCCAACCCGCCCAAGAACTTGGACGAGCTGGTGGCCTGGATCAAGGCGCACCCCAACCGCTTTGGCTACAACGGCGTCAAGGGTGGCATGAGCGGCGTCGGCTTTGTCGCCGGCTATCTCTACTGGAAGACCGGCAAGTATCAGCAGCTCGCCAGGGGCCCCTACGACAAGGCGCTCGAGGCCGACTGGGTCAACATCTTCAAAGAGATGAAGGCCCTGCCCTGCACCATCACCAACGGCAACAACGGCACCCTCGACATGCTCAACCGCGGCGAGATCGACATGGGCCCCGTCTGGGTCGACATGTTCGTGCTCTGGAAGAACGAGGGCCGCATGGATCCCAAGCTGCGCATGGTGCTGCCTGAGCCCGGCCTGCCCGGCCAGCCGATGTACGTGGTCATCCCCACCAAGTCGGCCCACATCGCCGAAGCCAAGAAGTACGCCGAGTTCATCTGCAGCCCCGAGCAGCAGGCCAAGGTCATCGTGGGCCAGCAGGGCTGGTACCCCGGCATCGACCCGGCCAAGGTGCTGCCCAACGTGTCGGAGGAGGCCAAGGCCAAGCTCTTTGGCGACATCCCGCCCGAGACTCTGAACAAGTACGGACTGTCGTTCCCGATCGCAGAGTACATGAAGGACTTCCAGGCTGCCTACGAGGAAGCCAAGTAGGCAGAATGTTCCCTTGTCGTCGCAGGGGCATCGTGCCTCTGCGACGACCCGGGGATGGGGGCGGCGAGGCCTCGCCGCCCCCATCCCTGATGGATTGGGGGGATGCATGAAACGATGGCGCGAATCTGCCTGGCTGGTGACGGGTGTGCCCGCGCTGGCTGTCGTGATTGCGCTCTTTGTGGTGCCGTTCTTCCGCTCGGCCATCACCAGCTTTACCGATAAAGACGGGCACCTGACTTTCGCCAACTATGTCACGGTGTGGCATCTCTACGCCGAGGACGTGCTCTTCACCATCGCGATCTCTGCCGTCAGTCTGATTGCGGTGCTCGTGATTGCCGTGCTGGTCTCGGGGTTCATCCGCATCTATGGTGGCGGCCTCGTAGAGTTCCTGTTCAAGATCCCTCTCTTCGTGCCCTTTGTCGTCGTCGGCCACGCCATGCGCGTGTTCCTGGCCCCCCATGGCCTCTTGAATTCAGCCCTGGCGCAGATCGGCCTGGTCAGCCTCGATAACCCTCCTGCCATCACGAACATCTTTGGCGCCGGCATCATCGTATCGCTGACCTGGAAGAACATGGCCCTCGCCATCCTCCTGATCCTGGGCGCTTTCGAGTCGGTCGGGAACACCTACCTGGAGGCAGCGCGCAACTTTGGCGCCGGCTGGTTCCGGCAGGTGAAGGATGTGCTCCTGCCCATGTCGTTGACTTCCATCGCCGTGGCCGCCGTGCTGATCTTTACTTCGATGCTGGCCTCGTTCTCCATCCCGATGATGATCGGGCAGGGGCAAGGCCCCCAGATGGTCATGATCGATGTGTACTACCGCATCGTACAACACGCCGACTATGGCGTGGCCAACGCGCTGGGCGTGGTGTCGTACCTCACGGCGAGCGGTGCTGCCATCTACTACCTCCGCTCGGTGACGAAAAAAGGATAGGATGATGAGATGAGAAGAGCTCAGATTGTCCGCATCATCCTCATCGTGTTCGCGGCCTTTATCATCTTTGGGCCCCTATCGAGCCTGGTGATCTGGTCGGTGGCCGAAAAGTGGTACTGGCCCCACCTCCTGCCCCAGCAGGTGGGCTGGTTCTACTGGGCCAAGGTCTTCGAGGGCCGCATGATGGAGGCGCTGCGAGTGGGGGTGCTCATCGCCGTGGTGGTGACGGCGCTCTCGCTGTTCTTCACGGTGCCGCTGGGCTACGTGCTGGCGCGCTTCGACGTGCCCTTCAAAGCCCTGGTGCTCTTGATTTTCATGCTTCCCCAGGCGTTCCCACAACTGCCCGTCTTTGCCAACGCGACGGTGTACCTCTACCGTTGGAATATGGGTGCCAAGGTCTCGGGTGTCATCCTGATCCAGATGGTCGGCGCCCTGGTCTACGCCGTCTGGACGATGACGGCCGTCTTCAAATCCATCCCCACCAGCCTCGAAGAGGCGGCCATCAACCTGGGAGCCTCGCGCATCCGCACCTTCTGCAACGTGTCGTTGCCGCTGGCCATCCCGGGCATCATCGCCAGCGGCCTCCTGGTTTTCCTGTACTCCCTCGATGAGTTCACCGGCACGCTGCTGGTGGGTTCGCCCTTCGTGTTGACGCTGCCGGTCTTTATGTATAACGCCAGCCAGGGCTATGAGCTGCCCGTGGCCTCCATCACTGCTCTCTTGCTGATGATCCCGGGCATCCTGCTGTTGCTGGTGATGGAACGCTACCTGAAGGCCGAGTATCTGTCTTCGTTCGGGAGGATATAGGGGCATGGAAGTCAGGGTTGAGAACCTCCGCAAGTTCTACGGCAAAGTCGAGGCGCTGCGCAGCGTGAGCCTGTCGTTTGTGGATGGCGGCCTGACGGCCATCCTCGGCCCCTCCGGCTGTGGCAAGACGACCCTTCTGCGCTGCATTGCAGGCTTTCTTGAGCCCGACGAGGGCGCCATCTACTTTGGGCGCGAGAATGTGGCCGGCCTACCGCCTCAGAAGCGCGGCACGGCCATGGTCTTCCAGAACTATGCTCTGTGGCCCCACATGAGCATCTTTGACAACGTGGCCTACGGACTGCGCCTGCAGGGGGTGCCCCGCGACAAGATCAGGCAGCGCGTCGTCGAGGTGCTCGAGATGGTCGAGATGATGGTGGCGCCCGATATCCTCGAGCGCAAGCCGACGGCCCTCTCGGGCGGGCAGCAGCAGCGCATCGCCCTGGCCCGCGCCCTGGTAGTGCAGCCCAAGGTGCTCCTGCTCGATGAGCCACTGTCGAACCTCGACGCCAAGGTCCGCCAGCGCCTCCGCGTCGAGGTGCGCCGCCTGCAGCGGCGCGTCGGCATCACCACCATCTATGTGACCCACGACCAGGAAGAAGCCCTCTCGATGGCCGACCAGGTGGTGGTGATGGACTCGGGCGTGGTGCGCCAGATCGGCACCCCCGAGGAGATCTACCGCCATCCCACCACCGCCTTCGTGGCCGAGTTCCTGGGCGTCACCAACGTCCTGGCGGGCCGCTCTGCCGACGGCGGGCGCGCCGTGACGGTGGCGAGCACCACCATCCCTGTCGCCGCACCCGATGGCGAGGTCACGGTGGTCTTTAAGGCGGATGCGGCCCAGCTGCTGGAGAGCGGCTCCGCCGTCGACTCGGACGCCGTCATCTTCGAAGGTGAGCTGACCGAGGTCTTTTTCGTCGGGTCGACCTACCGCCACTACGTGGCCGTCGGCGGCGAGATGATGCTGGTCGACTGCCCGCACCGCTGCACCGAACGGCACGTGCGTGTGGCTGTGCCCAGAAGCGAGCTCAAGGTATACCCCGGCGCACCCGCGCTGCGCAGCACAGAGGGAGCAGCCAGCGCCGCAGGCGAGGGCTGATACTGCAACCGTGTCGGCCCACGGGGCGCGGGTTGCGCCCCGGGCATTGCGCTCTCCACGGGACCGGAGCCGGGCGCATGCCAGATGCGCCGCCGCCTGGGCTGCAGCCGGGCTCCTCGCTGGGCCGCCCCCCGGCCCCAGCCCAGGAAAGGGGGTTGGGCGGGTTGGCCGGCACCGCCCCGCGGGGCGGTGCCGGCCAACCCGCCCAACCCCCAAACGGTTTCGCACCGGGTGAGGCGCGGAGCGTGTGGCCCGGTTCCTGGCCCGGCGAAGTTCCTCACTCAACGGAGTGTTGCGGGGCCGCTCCGCGCGGACCCATCCCCAAAAGCAAGAGAGGCGCACACCTACGGGTTTGCAGGCGCGGCCTAGCGCCGCACCGTGTCGCCCCCCTTCAGGTACCAGGCCGTCTCACGCGTGTTCTCCTCGATCGCCAGCGCCAGGTAGATGGCATCGCCTGTCGCGTACAGCACCAGAAACTCCACGACGGCCACGAACAGGAGGCCGATGGCCCCGGCCACCCCGCCCAACAGGCCGGCCAACACCGCAGCACCCCCGAACTGCGAGCTCAGGCTGCCCAGCCTCGAGCCACCGCTGAACAGGCCCCCGGTGATGATCATGCCGATGGCCCCCAGGATCCCACCGGCCAGCACGATCCAGGCCAGGACCTTGAGGATTGTGCCGATGACGCGAAGAGCACCGAAGCGCTTTTCCATGACCTTCCTCCTGATGGTTGCAGGCGCGGCCTTCGGCCCGGCGGCCGGGCAGCAATTACACACTGGCAGCAAATGCCAGGCGGCATTATAGCGCAAGGGTGGCAGGCTGTCCACAGGGCTTTGACCCACGGGTGCGCCCGTGTCAGCAGGCTCGCAGCCAGCGCACCTCTTCTGTACGCCCCTGCCGCGACTCGTGCCGAGCGCGTGCAAGGCGCGGCACAGGATGCACAGGATGGACAGGATTAGGCGCCCTCATCCTGTGTATCCTGTCCATCCCTGTTGGTTGTGCCCCCAAGGGCTCGCGGCCTGGATGCACCCCGGCCTCAGCGCGTCCGGGTGACCTTCTGCAGGCCGCGGGGCTGGTCCTGGTCGTAGCCTTTGGCGCGGGTGAGGGCGGCCGCGAAGAGTTGCCCCGGCACCACCGCCACCACGGGCGAGAGCCACTCGGGCACGGCCTCGGGCAAGGCCAGCCCTGTCTGGGCCAGGGCCAGCGCCTCGCGCTGGTCCGACACCATCACCAGTTCGGCGCCCAGCTCGCGCAACTCCCTTGCCAGGGCGACCAAGTCAGGGTACACGGCGCCCGACGGGGCCACCATGAGCACCGGGAAGCCCGGCTCGACCATGGCGATCGGCCCGTGCCGGAAATCGGCCGAGGAGTAGGGTTCGGCGACCACGTAGGTCAGCTCTTTGAGTTTGAGCGCGATCTCGAGCGCGGTAGCATAGTTGTAGCCCCGGCCGATGAGCACACACCGCTCCATGTAGCGGAAGCGCTCCACGCGCTGTGGCATGGCCGGCGCCAGGCCCAGCGCGTGCCCCACCCACTCGGGCAACCGCTCCAACTGCGCCCACATCTGGCCGTCGCCAGCCAGGGCCACAGCGACGAGCGCCAGCGCCGCGAGCTGGGCGGTGTACGTCTTGGTGGCCGCCACGCTCCGCTCCTCGCCGGCGTGGCAGGGCAGGCACAGCTCGGCGGCCTGCCCCAGCGGCGACTGCGGGTCGTTGGTGATGCCCAGAGTCAGCGCGCCCTGCCGCCGGCCCTCGGCCACCACCTCCACGATATCCGGCGAACGGCCCGACTGCGAGATGCCCACCACCAGGGCTCCCTGCAGCCGCGGCGGGCGCCTGTAGATCGTAAAGAGTGAAGGCGCCGCCAGGGCGACCGGCAAACCGCAGGTGGCAGCCAGCAGGTACTTGCCGTAGGTTGCGGCGTGGTCCGAGGTTCCCCGAGCGGCGATCAGTACGAACTGGGGCGCGCGCCCCTGGATGGCCCGTGCGATCTCTTTGGCCCTCGCGCTCTCCTCGGCCAAGAGGCGCGCCAACACCTGCGGCTGTTCAGCGATTTCCTCTTCCAGGTACGACATCGATCCTCTCCATGTATACGGCCCGCCTGGGATGGCCACGCGCCCCATATCCGGGGGTGCTGTCTCGTTTGCCTCCAGGGCTGTTGTGTGGTACACTTTTGACACGGGACCCCTGCGGTGTTCGTGATGCGACTTTGAGTTTTGAGCCAACACCTCCTAAGAGGGGGCGGTAATCCGCTGGCGATTGTAGTACCCCATCAGGGCGAGGCATGAACCAGGGGACCAAGCCACCCACCTGCGAAAGCAGGTTCAAAACTTGAGCACACGGCATCGCGGGGGCCTTTTTGTCTGGAGATCGCGCTGCTCAGCCCACCCGCAGGCGGCGCAGGGCATCATCGACCGCTCCGGCATAGGCCTGCGCACCGGCACGGTTGGCGCCGGCCAGTGTGCGGGCCAGGGCATCGAGCAGTGCGGCCACAGCGCCCACGCCGCAGGCTGGGGCCAGCTCAGCGCCAGGGCACGAGAGCGCCACGTCGGCCATCTGAGCCATCGCCGAAAGAGGCGACCACGTTACCGCCAGTGCAGGCACGCCCCGCTCGCGCGCCAAGGCCATAGCGCGCCCCACCTCGGGGCTCTCGCCGGTCGCTGCGACCCCCACCAGCACGTCGCCCTCCTCCATCTCGGCCAACGCGTGAGCCAGGCTCTGCACGTCGCCGGGCACCAGCCGCACTTCGTGCCCGCTGCCGGCCAGCCCGGCGACAAAGGCCCCGGCGAGCCAGTACGATACTCCCTGCCCCGCCACCCACAGGCGGTGCTTTCCCCGCAGGAGCGCCACCACCTGCTCGCCCTTCTCGCGCGACACGTGGCTCGCCAGCCGCTCCAGACTTTCCAGTTCCTCACCCAGGTTCTTTAGGAGTGGCATCTCCTCGCCGCCGGCCGGGGCTTTGAGCTCCTCCTGCACTACCACCTGGATGTCGCGCACCAGCTCAGGAAAGCCCGGGTAGCCCAGGCGCTGCGCAAAGCGGATGACCGTCGCTTCGTTCACCCCAGCGCGTTTGGCCATGCGCGAGGCGGTCATGAAGGCGGCTTCCTGGTACGCATTCACGATCAGGTCCGCAAGCCTTCTCTGGCTCTTGCTCAGCTGCGGATAGGTCCGGCGAATCTTCTCGAGGATCAACAGGCTACCTCCGCCCTGAAGCACCCGGGTCGGCCCTGCCGGGGCTGACCAACTCGCGCCCGGCCTGCCATGCCCCGGCTGGCACGGCCCCCTGCAGCGAATTGCATGATATTGTAACAGTCCGCTCTCCGCATGTCAAGAACAACTTGCAAAACTGCCCCGCCCTTGACATCTTCTCCGTTATGTGATATTCTGCGCGCCGGACTAGTCAAGGAGGTGCGGCGCGTGAAGCGCGAACGAGTCGCAGAAGACATCTACGTCTTCTACAGCGACGCCTATGCGCAGGCAGCTGCAGGGATTATCCTCATCCCCGAAGGTGCGATCGTGATCGATACCCTGCCCTTCCCCGAGGAAACCGCCGAAATCCTGCGTTTCATCGAGAGCCAGGGCATCCCGCGGACGCGGTTTGTGATCAACACGCACTTTCACGGTGACCACACCTACGGCACCTATCTCTTCCGGGGCGCCACAGTGATCAGCCATCGGGCCTGCCGTGAAGCGCTCGTGCGCTGGGGCGAGCAGCGTCTGGCTGAAGCCAAGCAGCAATCCCAAGCCCTGCAAGACGTCGTTGTCAGGCTACCCGACATCGTTTTTGACGAGGAGATGCACGTCCACTTTGGCAGGCGCACCCTGCGCCTGGCCCATCTGCCAGGCCACACGGCCGATTCGATTGGCGTCATGATCGAGGGAGACCGCATCCTCTTCTCTGGCGACGCGGTGATGCCTGTGCCCTACATCCCCTGGGGCAACCGCGACCAACTGCGCAAATCGCTGGCGACGGTGCTGACCATGAAGCCCGAGATGATCGTCCAGGGCCACGGCGACATCCTGCTGCGCGGCGAGGTGGCAGATACCGTCGAGTCGAGCCTCAAGTATCTGGACAACATCGAGAGCCGTGTGGCAGAGGTGGTCAGACGGGGCGGCTCCGAGGCCGATCTGCGCAAGATTGACATCGAAGCCTGTGGGCGGTCGCGCATCCCTCTCGACGGCCTGGTGTCGCAGTTGCACCAGGCGAACCTCACTGCCATCTATCGCCAGGCCAAGCGCCGGCACGCGTACTAGCAAAGGAACTGACGGAACTGGGGGAACTGGCGGAACTGATGGAGCCAGCTGGGCGCGTGGCAGATGCCCCTCAGTTCCCCCAGTTCCTTCTCTGCTACGCCGGGCCCACCACTTCGTCGATGGAATGCGCCACCATGATGCGCGTGGTCAGGCGGAAGGAGAGCTGCTTCCAGAAGGCCAGGTTGTCGCCGGGCACGGTCACGGCCAGGCTCTTGGCGCCGCGCTCGCGAAAACGTTGCGCGGCGGCACGCACGAGCGCCGTGCCGATGCCATGGCGCTGCCGGTCCGGCCGCACCGACACGATGTGGATGAGCGCCCTCGAGCCATCGTACACGCCGCGCACAAACCCCACCGGCACGCCGTCTTCCTCGGCCACCAAGAAGACCGCCGCCGGGCAGGCACATACGCGGCGCATCGCGTCTGGCCCATCGCTCTCCGGATCGCCGTATTGCAGGTTCGCCTTGAGGATGGCCACCAGGGCATCGCAGTCCGACTCGCGAAACTCACGAATCTGCATACCGCCTCCCTTCGCCTCGCCACACCGACGCGTCCGACGATTCCATTCTAACCGGCCCCCGCAATTGTGTCAATACTCGTAGTTTCCTGGGCGCATGCGAGATGTGTCGTCGGCTGGGCTGCAGCCAGGCTTCTCGCTGGGCCGTCGCCCGGCCCCAACCCAGGGCGCAAGAAAGGCCTGCGCCGGGATAGCGCGGAGCGCGAAACCCGGTTACGACGAGAGCGGCTCCGACGGGCTGCTGGCTGCAAGCCCGCTCCCTTCCGCTGCAGGGCCTCGGAGGTCTTGGCGATTCCCCGCCAGTGCGCCTGCGCGCCGCTGTCCTCGACAGTTGTTCACCTTGTCACAGTGTCATGTTTCTGGTACAATCGGCATCGGATCGGCCTCACAACAAAGAGGACAGGGCAAAGATGAAGCGTCTATGGTCCCCCTGGCGCATGGTCTACCTCACCGAAGAGCGTCCGCGCGGCTGCATCTTTTGCATAGCAGCCGCCGAGGAGCGCGATGAGGAGAACCTGATCGTGTGGCGCGGCGAGCGCGCCTTCATCATCCTCAACCGCTACCCCTACAACGCCGGCCACCTGATGGTCGTCCCCTATGCCCACGTGGCCAGCCTCGAGGACCTGCCTGCCGAGACCCTCACCGAGCTGATGTTGCTGGTCAACCGTTCCCTCGCCGCCCTGCGGCGCGCCATGTCGCCCGAGGCCTTTAACGTAGGCGCCAACCTGGGCCACGCCGCCGGGGCCGGCATCGTCGACCACGTGCACGTGCACATCGTGCCCCGCTGGGAGGGCGACACGAACTTTATGCCCGTGCTCGCCGACGTCCGTGTCATCCCCGAATTCCTGGCCGACACCTATCGTAAGATCAGGCGGGCGATGGAGGAAGCATGACCGCCGGCCTGCGCGGCCTGCGCCGTGCCTGGCGGCGGCTGTCGCGCCGACCCCAGTCGCTGGCCCACCGTAACGCCCGCCTCCTCTACGAGGATATCGCCTGGTTCGGCATCGTGAACGCCATCTCGGGCACCTTTACGACCGTGTTTGCGGCGCGGTTGGGTGCCTCGAACCAGTTGGTGGGCCTCTTGGTATCGCTGCCGGCGCTGGTCATGGCCATCGGCCAGGTGGCTGCCGCGCGGATGATCGAGAGTACGGCGCAGCCCATGCGCCTGCTCAGCCGGGCGCTCCTTCTGAACCGCCTGGGCTACCTGGCCATCGCCCTCATGCCGTTCGTGTTCATAGCGGCGCGGGCCGAAGCGCTGGTGGCCATCGTGGGGCTGATGGCCATCCCGGCCACCGTCGGCAACCTGGCCTTCAATGCCATGATGGCCGATGTGGTGCCGGCAGATTGGCGGGCGCACGTGGTCAGCACCCGCTACCTGCTGTTCTACCTGACGACGACGGTCACCGTCCTCATCACCGGGCGCCTGCTTGACCTCTTTCCCTTCCCCGGCAACTACCAGGGAGCCTTCTTCGTCGCCTTTATCGCGTCGCTGCTCAGCCTGTGGGCGGTGGCCCGCGTGCGCAACCCGGGCGGCCGGGCTGCCCAGCGGCCCGGACCCAGCAAGCGGCTCTCGTGGCGCACCATCCTGACCGATACCCGCTTCGTGGGCTTTTTGCTGACGACTTTTGCGGTGAACGTGGCCGTCTTTGCTCCGTCGGCGCTCTACACCCTGTACCGGGTGCGCACCCTTCACGCGACCGACACCTGGATCGGCTTCCTCGGCACCATCGAGACCGGCGTCGGCATCTTCGCCTCCTACCTCTGGGGGCGCGAGGCAGCCCGACACGGCCACCGGCGCCTGCTGCTCGTGGCCATGTTGGGGCTCACCCTCTATCCGCTGCTCATGGCCCTTTCGCGCCGGGTTGAGCCTCTGCTCTTTGTGTCGCTCAGCGGCGGCTTGTTCGCGCCGGCGTACAACATCGCCATCTTTGATCTGCTCCTCGAGTCGTGCCCGCAAGAGGGCCGCCCTTCCTACATGGCCGCCTACAATCTGCTCCTCAACCTGGCCACCTTCGCGGCACCCATGGCGGGAACGGCCCTGGCCGACTGGCTCGACATCCGCACCGCCCTCTTGCTCACCGCTGCCCTCCGTTTCGGCTCGGCCCTCGCCGTGGCCTGGTGGGCGCGCAGCCAGGGCAGGCTGGCCCCGGCGCTGCGCCCAGGCGCCTGCTGAATTGGGTGTAGTTCATTCTGGGCGCAAGCCAGCGACCAGCGTTCTGGACAGGTATGAGACCCATCCCCCCGGCCCCCTTCCCACTGCGGCGTGAAGGGGGAGCCCTTCGCTGGGGGTTTGGGGCGGGCGCTTTGCGCCCGCCCCAAACCCCCAAACCCTTGCCCCCGCTGGCGTGGGGGCGGGGCTGGGGGTGGGGGCAGCACCATACACCGAATGCTGGCCTACAGGCTGGCCCCCAAACCGAACTGCACCCGCTGAATTCGCACACTGGCCAAAAGCCGGCTTTTCTGGTAGAATGGTCGTGTCGGGGCGCATGGATTCACAGGGATTCCCAAGGAGGAAGAACGTGGCCAGGTGGATGGACAACGATGTCCTCATTGTCAGCGCGACTCGTACCCCGATCGGCAAGTTTCTGGGTGGCCTCTCTCCCCTCAGTGCAGTCCAGCTAGGCGCTATGGCCATCCACGAGGCCGTGCAGCGCGCCCGTGTGGAAGGGGCGCTGGTTGACGAAGTCCTCATGGGCAACGTCGTGCTTGCCGGCGAAGGCCAGGCGCCGGCGCGGCAGGCCGCCATTCACGGCGGGCTGCCCCCCACGGTCGGCGCCACCGCCCTGAACAAAGTGTGCGGCTCGGGCCTCAAAGCGGTCATGTGGGGCGCCCAGCAGATCCGTGTCGGCGATGCGGATATCATCGTGGCCGGCGGCATGGAGAGCATGTCGAATGGCCCCTACCTGCTGCCCCGCGCCCGTACCGGCTACCGCATGGGCCACGCTACCGTGATCGACTCTGTCATCCACGACGGGCTCTGGTGCCCCTTCGAGGACCAGCATATGGGCGAGGCCGCCGAGTTCATCGCCGACCAGTACCAGATCTCGCGCCAGGAGATGGACGAGTTTTCGCTGGCCAGCCACCGCAAAGCGGTGGCGGCGACGAACCAGGGCCTGTTCAAAGACGAGATCGTGCCCGTGCGTGTGCCCGGCAAGGGCGGTGGCACGACCATCGAACGCGACGAGTGCCCCCGCCCCGACACCAGCCTCGAAGCGCTGGCCGCGCTCAAGCCCGCCTTCAAGGCCGGCGGCAAGGTCACCGCCGGCAATGCCCCTGGCCTCAGCGACGGCGCCGCAGCGCTGGTGCTGATGAGCGGCCGCAAGGCCCGCGAGCTCGGCTGCGCGCCGCTGGCCCGCATCACCGGCTGGGCCCAGGCCGCCGTCGAGCCCAAGTGGATCTTTATTGCGCCTGCCCACGCCATCCGCAACCTGCTCAAGCGGACCGGCACCACCCTCGAGGACTATGACCTCTTGGAGGTCAACGAGGCCTTTGCGGCCCAGGTGCTGGCCGACGGCAAAGAGCTGGGCTGGGATTGGGAGCGCCTCAACGTGCACGGCGGGGGTGTGGCCCTCGGCCACCCCATCGGCGCCAGCGGCGCCCGCGTGCTGGTGACCCTGCTCTACGCCCTGCGTCAGCGGGGCCAGGCTCGCGGCCTGGCTGCGCTCTGCCTCGGCGGTGGCGAAGCGGTCGCCCTCAGCGTGGAGATGCTCGGGTAGCCCTCGCGAGCGCCAGGCCCTTTCGCCGGTGGGTCTGCCCGCAGGGCAGGCATGACAGTCCCCATGAACGTGAGCCATGAGGTTATCCTTTCAGCGGTAGCCTCCATGCCATTCCTATGGGAGGGATGAGCGATGGAAATCCGGCAGGTCGCAGTGATCGGCGCGGGCACGATGGGCAACGGCATCGCCCAGACCTTTGCCCAGGCGGGCTACCCGGTGGCGATGATCGACATCGCCCCCGAGCAGTTGCAGCGAGGCCATGCTACCATCGAGCGCTCGCTGGCCAAGCTGGTCGAGAAGGGGCGCCTCAGCACCGCCGACCGCGAAGCCACCCTGGCCCGCATCCGCCCCGCCACCAGCCTCGAGGCCGCTGCAGGCGCCGACCTGGTAGTCGAGGCCGTGTTCGAAAATGCCGCCGTCAAGAAGGACACCCTGAGCAAGCTCGATGCCCTTCTCCCGCCCCACGCCATCCTCGCCTCCAACACTTCGTCGATCTCTATCACCCAGTTGGCCGCGGCCGTCGGCCGGCCCGCTCAGGTCATCGGCATGCACTTTATGAACCCCGTGCCCGTCATGCAGCTCGTGGAGGTCATCCGCGGGCTGCAAACCTCCGACGAGACGGTGGCCACGGTCGTGGAGACGGTCAAGGCCTTGGGCAAGACGCCTGTGCTCGTCAACGATGCGCCGGGCTTTGTGGCCAACCGCATCCTCATGCCCATGATCAACGAGGCGGCCTACACGCTCATGGAGGGCGTCGCCACCGCCGAGGCCATCGATACCGTCATGAAGCTCGGCATGAACCACCCCATGGGCCCGCTGGCCCTGGCCGACCTGATCGGCCTCGACGTCTGCCTGGCCATCATGGAGGTGCTCCACCGCGACCTCGGCGACGACAAGTACCGCCCCTGCCCGCTGCTGCGGCGCATGGTCGCGGCAGGCTACCTGGGGCGCAAGAGCGGCCGCGGCTTCTACACGTACTCGTGAACGGAACTGAAGGAACTATGGAACTGGGGAACTGACGGGGGCTCCCCTCAGTTCCGCAGTTCCCACAGTTCCCTTGTCCTAAGGAGGCCAGGCATGGACCTGCGGCTCAACGAAGAGCACGAGATGATCCGCAAAATGGCGCGCGAGTTCGCCCAGAAAGAGGTGGCGCCCATCGCGGCAGAGATCGACGAGAAGGCGCGCTTCCCGATGGAGAATGTGCGCAAGATGGGCGAGCTCGGCTTTATGGGGCTGACGGTGTCCGAGGAGTATGGCGGAGCCGGCGCCGACACGCTGGCCTATGTCATCGCCATCGAAGAGATCGCCCGCGTCTGCGCTTCGACGGCAGTGATCATGTCGGTGCAGAACTCTCTGGTGTGCCAGGGGTTTGAACACTTTGGCGACGAGGCGCAGAAGCGGACCTATCTGACCCGCCTGGCCTCGGGGCAGGCCCTGGGGGCCTTTGCCCTCACCGAGCCCGAGGCCGGCTGCGATGCGGCAGCCCAGCGCACCACTGCGCGGCGCGATGGCGACCGCTACATCCTCAACGGCACAAAGCACTTTATCACCAACGGTGCCTATGCCGACATCGTGCTGGTCTTTGCCATGACCGACCCGGCCGCAGGCAGCCGCGGCATCAGCGCCTTCATCGTCGAGAAGGGCACGCCGGGCTTTGCAGCGGGGCGCGAAGAGAACAAGATGGGCATCCGCGGCTCGAGCACCTGCGAACTGATCTTCCAGGATTGTGCGGTGCCCGCGACGCAGCGCCTGGGCACCGAAGGCCAGGGGTACCGCATCGCCCTGACCCTCCTCGACGGCGGGCGCATCGGCATCGCTGCGCAGGCCTTGGGCATTGCCGAAGGGGCCTTCGAGGCTGCCCTCGGTTATGCCAAGACGCGCCGCCAGTTCGGCCAGCCCATCGGCAACTTTCAGGCCATCCAGTGGATGCTGGCCGATATGGGCACCCGCATCGAGGCGGCGCGGCTTCTGACCTACAGGGCCGCCCTGGCCAAGGACGCCGCCCAGGCCAGCGGCGCCCGCTACAGCCTCGAGGCCGCTCAGGCCAAGCTCTTCGCCTCCGAAACGGCCGTGTGGGTGGCCGACCGGGCCGTGCAGATCCACGGCGGATACGGCTACATGAAGGAGTATCCCGTCGAGCGCTTTTACCGCGACGCCAAGATCACCGAGATCTATGAGGGCACTTCTGAGGTGCAGCGCATGGTCATCGCGGGTACCCTCCTGCGCTGACGGCAACCATCCCGCCTGGCGACCTTGGCAGGTATATCCCAGAATCGTCGGCGTAGACTCTGGCCGTCGGAGGGGGCGCAGCCGTTCGGCGCGGCGCCATACCGGCTTGTCATTCTGAGCGGCTCCCGCGGCCAGCTCTCAGCCCGGCGCCAACCGAGCGAAGAATCCTTGCTGGCCATGGCGGCACGCTCGGA
>Ga0123519_10008005_pt1 | contig 16240 bp, 14 predicted proteins | sample YelNatPaOPRAMG02_FD_87396 | JGI IMG/M metagenome (GOLD analysis project Ga0123519, IMG submission 87396) | Hot spring microbial communities from Yellowstone National Park - Yellowstone National Park OP-RAMG-02 (version 2) | ecosystem: Environmental > Aquatic > Thermal springs > Hot (42-90C) ...
GCACGCGAGATCATGATCCCCGATAGCTCAATCGGCAGAGCGGGTGGCTGTTAACCACTAGGTTGTAGGTTCGAGTCCTACTCGGGGAGCCAAAAATACCAAAGGTAGGACTTCTCGTAAGAGCGGTTCTACCTTTTTTGCGTTAAAGGGGATGGCGGCATCCACGACCACCTCAGACAGGCTTTGTCCGAAGCGCTTCCCCCATTCATTTCCGCCGCTTCGCCCCATTCCATTTTGCGAGCTTCATCCCTTGTCATTTCGAGCGAAGCGAAAAATCTTTACCTGACGACGAAGATTTCACAGTGGTGATCTTTCTCTGCTGGTGGCAAATCATATTCGCCGTCTCATTGTCCAATTTTTTTACGCGATTTGTCTTGACACGCAAAGACTGCTTGTTGTAATCTCTAGACAACCAGATAAGAGGAGGCTTGTCAATGCAACATTTTGATATGGTCGTCAAGGGTGGCAGCCTCGTTGTGCCGCGATTCGGCGTGGTGAAAGCTGACATTGGCCTTTCGGGTGAGAAAATTTCTGCCATCGCCGCTGATATCCCCGAAGCGTCTGCTAGTCGCGTGCTCGATGCCAGCGGTTGCATGGTGTTTCCGGGCGCCGTGGATTCGCATCTACATGTAGGGATTTACCGCCAAATTGGAGAAGACGCTACGTCCGAATCTACCGCAGCTGCGTCTGCTGGGATAACGACCCTGGTTAGTTACTTTCGGACAGGCTCCAATTATCTCAACAAAAGTGGAACATTTCGTGAAATATTTCCGGAACTTCTCGACATATCTCGGGACGCCTATATCACCGACTACGGCTATCATCTGGCCATAATGAGTAGCGAACAACTCCGAGAGATCGACTGGCTAATAGGCGAGGCGGGGGTGTCCACGTTCAAGTACTACATGTTTTACAAGACGCTGGACCTGTCAGGGTCTTCTCGCAGCGATTCCTACCTGATGCTGAAAGAGAGTCTCGATTTGGGTTTCTTGTACCGTTTCATGAGCGAGGTGGCGCGAGTCCACGACAAATACCGTGAATTTGGAGGCGCCAGTCTAAGTGTTCATTGTGAAAATCCTGAAATCATTAGGGTGACAATGGAAGACGTGAAGAATAACCCGTCGGGAAATGCCATGAAGGACTACTCTGATGCGAGGCCTGGATGGGAAGAAGAGCTCGCTATTCGAGAAGTCGGCGTGATAGCTAAGCGCACTGGGTGTCCGGTAAATCTTCTTCATCTCAGCAGTAGGGAAGCTGTTGACGCTGGTCGTCAGGTTGCAGCCGAGAACAAGGGTATACCCACTCTTCTGGAAGCCACGCTCCATCACCTCCACATGTCCTATGAAAACGATTACGGCATGCTCGGCAAAGTCAATCCCCCTGTCCGGTCCTCGGCGGACGTAGAATACCTGTGGAATGCCGTTGTGAAGGGCGACATTCGAACAGTAGTTTCAGATCACTCGAGTAATCCAAGCAACCTCCGGAAGGGCGACCTCTGGACGATCATGCCGGGATTTGGAGGCCTGTCCCTTATGTTCCCGGTGATGATTACCGAGGGTTATCACAAGCGGGGGGTTCCCCTGACACGCATCGCTGAGCTAGTATGTCTGGAACCAGCGATTGCTCATAATCTTTTCCCCAAAAAGGGCTCACTCGTGGTGGGAGGCGACGGGGACCTTTGCTTGGTGGACATCAACGAAGAGAGGACTGTCACCAATGCAATGATGCATTCCTCGCAAGACTACACGCCTGCAGAAGGCAAGAGTTTCAAAGGCTGGGTCAAGGCCACAGTCCTGAGAGGACGGGTCATCTACGAAAATGGAACAGTCGTGGGAAAACCAGGCTACGGTCAGTATATCAAGCGGCCGGTCCGCTTGCACGGGTATGTGTAAGCGTATCTTGATTTTTTTGCACGGATATGAAACGAGAAGCTGCCGTTCCACTCTACTATCGGATAGAAAGCATACTTCGCCAAAAAATTAGACAGGGCGATTTCCAGCCGGGGAGTTGCCTGCCGAATGAGGAAGTGCTTGCCCGTGAATACAGCGTCAGTCGAACTACTCTGCGACAAGCGTTAGCGTCGCTAGAATTTGAAGGATTGATTAAGCGCAAGCGCGGATTGGGTACCTTCGTCGCGGACGAACCAGCGGCAGTAAGGGTACCCCAATACTCAGGGTCTATTGAAGATCTTGTCGCTTTGACCGCTCGAACCACAGTTACCGTGTTGACATCACAGTTCATAGAGCCTCCCGAGCTCATTAGGAACAGCCTCATGCTCAAAACCGGGGAGCGCGTATTGCGGCTAGAGAAGGTACGCCAAATTGATGGAGCCCCCTTTTCGTATGTGGTCAATTATCTCCCTATTGAAATAGGTCAACGGCTTCAGAATTTGAATATAAGCGAAAAGCCCTTGTTGGTGATTCTAGAGGATTCCCTTGGGCTCAAGGCGTCAGAGGCAATTCAGACCATAGAAGCCACGATCGCAGACTACTCCATCGCTCGTCTCCTGCATATCAGAGTGGGCGACCCTGTCATCAGGGTTGAACGTACTGTGTTCGATGCGAAAAGGCGACCGCTGGAACACGTTCTGGTGCAATATCGCGCTGACAAGTACTTGTTCAAGGTTCGATTAAAGAGGAAACAATCCGGCGCCGGCGCAGGATGGGAAGTAATGTAAACAGCTTGCGTGGTGCTACTTCAAGAGTTGAAAGGAAAAGGAATAGCTTGTGAGCGTAGCGAGAGAACTTGCGCAGATTGCTCGATCTAGGACATACGAACATCTGCCTTTTGATGTGATTCACCAAACCAAAAGGGTAGTGCTGGACACGCTCGGTTGCGCCCTGGGAGGATTCGATAGCGAGGCCAGCCGGATATTGGTGCAGATGGTCCAGGAGACTGAGGCGAAACCCGAAAGCACTGTTTTTGGTTCCGGTATCAAGACATCAAGCACCAACGCAATCCTCGCAAACGGCGCCATGGTGCGCTACCTAGATTACAATGACACCGCATTTATCATTCAAGGCGAAACGTATCGCACCGGATACCATCCCAGCGAGGTGATTCCCGGCATATTGGCGGTTGCAGAGCGTCAACACCTCAGCGGTCAGGATGTGATTGCTGCGATTAACCTTGCTTATGACTTGTCCCTAGGTTTTCTACAGGGAGTCCAAGGTCAAGGCATTGAAAAAAAAGGATGGAACGGCGATACACGAGGCGCCTACATCATGCCTATAGTTTTCGGCTCGATGATGGGTTTGAACGAAGAACAAATGGCAAACGCCGTAGGCATTGCGGGGAGTTGCCACGCTGTTCTTGGCATCCTGGATACGCCGGCTGAGGAGTACACAATGACCAAGAACATTCGGTTCCCCACAATGGCGCAGGCAGCTTTGCAGGCTGTTCTTATGGCGAGCAAGGGGTTCACCGGTCCTACGTCCATCATTGAAGGTCACGATGGTTTGGCGCAGGTTGTCATGGCTGGCGAGTACAATACAGAGTCACTCCTAGAGGCCATAGGCAAGTACACTATAAGGGATACATGCATTAAGTCCATCATCGCAGATTTCTCTTCACACGGACATCTCACTGCGACCCTCACTCTGGCTAAGCAACATGACATTCGGCCGGAAAACGTTGCACGAATCAACATTACGACTTCTAAACGTTGCGCTGAACACACCGGCGACCCCGTTAAGAAATACCCAAAAAATAAAGAGACTGCTGACCACAGTTCATATTACCTAACCGCAGTCGCAATCATCCACAAGGAGATCGGCCCTGATCAATTCACTCCGGAAATCTGGAATGATCCCCTGGTGATTGACCTCATTGACAAGGTTTCAATTACTGGCGACCCAATCTTGGACAAATTTCGGCCCGCAGGAGTTTCGGAGATCACTCTGAAAACAGGAGAGACGTACTCGTTACGTGTCGACTATCCTCGAGGACACGCGCGCAATCCGATGACAGACCAAGAAATCACGGCCAAGGCGCGCTCCATGGCGTTAAAACACATGGAGGCTGCTCAGTTCGAGGAGCTTGCGGCCACCGTCTTTAGTCTGGAACAACTCGAGACCATCGACAACCTCTTGAAACTGATGACGTTTCCGAGCGGCGAGGTTGGATGAGACGCTGAGTAGAAATGACCGAGGAAATTGGCATGGCGAGATTATACGAATATCAAGGCAAAGAAATATTAGTCAAATCAGGACTGCAGGTCCCAAAGGGGGTGGTGGTTACCGATCCAGACCAGGCGGCGCAGGCCGCCAACGATATAGCAAAGCCCGTTGTCATAAAGGCTCAGGTTTGGACCACAGGTCGATTCAACGCCGGCGGCATTAAGTTCGCTCACACACCCGAAGAAGCGAAAAACGCTACTGCCGAGATGTTTAGCCGGCCCTTGAAAGGATTGGTCGTGTCAAAAATCCTTGTTGAGGAACGACTTTCCGTAGAGAAGGAGTTCTTCGTCGGAGTCATAGTAAGTGATTCCCACAAAATCAAGGGACCGGTCATCATATTCGGCAGCGAGGGAGGAACTTCTGTCGAGGAGGTTTCCAGGCGCAACCCCGAACGCCTTGCCAGCGTCAATGTAAACTATCTAGAAGGAGTGACGTCTGACGTGGCAGCGCGCTTACTCGACAATGTTACTTTCCACGATGGAGACCCCAGCGATAAGGTGCGTACGGGCCTCATCAATGCAATTGTTCGAATTTATGAGGCATTCAAAGCATACGACGCACGGGCCATTGAGGTCAATCCACTTATTGTCACCAAAGATGAAAGGATAGTGGCGGCTGACTGCCATGTAACTCTTGACGACAACGCAGTCTTTCGTCATCCGGAAATTCGGATCAAGGTCCCTCGCGACATGGAGAGAGAGCCTACGGAGCTTGAAGAAAAGGCTTGGGCAGTCGAGGAAGGTGACTATCGAGGCACAGGCTATTTCTCCCAGATGGCGTCCAAAATTGAAGGGCCCGGATGGCTGGGATTTCAGGGAATTGGAGGCGGCGGGGCCATGCTGGGCGCGACGGCCCTAGTTGCGAGAGGCTTCAAGATTGCCAATTATGCAGATACGAGCGGAGACCCACCAGCAAGCAAAATATACATAGTCATCAAACATATTCTTTCTCAGGAGATCGAGGGCTACGTCCTTATGGGAGCTTGTCTGGCAAACCAGGAGCAGTGGCATCACGCCCATGCCTTAGTCAAGGCATTCCGAGAAGAGGCAATGAAGCGTCCTGGATTTCCTGTGGTTATCCTTTTAGCGGGAAATAAGGAAAAAGAGGCCCACGAAATCATCAGGACCGGTTTTGAGGGTTTGCCTTTGCGGTGGGAACTCTACGGAAGAGACTACATATATGACACCGACTTCATAGCCGATAGGGTGCAAGCCCTGGTGGCAGCGTATAAAGCGGATAAATAACACCCGGGAGGCTAGAAATCTGTACAATGGGCCAACAAATATTAGAATTCAAAACTCGAAAGATGAAGATATTCATCAATTACGACCAATGCATAGCGGCCGCAGGAAACTCTTCCACACCGGCATGCGGCTTCGCCTGCGTGAAGGCCTGTCGGCTTTACGGAAGAAACATTCTGAAGATAGAGAACAATCGTCCCGTGTTGGCTGTGACTGAACCCAAAGAAATCGAGCGCCTCGATAACGAATGCATGAGTTGCGAGTACCACTGTCAACAGAAGGGGTCTGGCTGTATTCATATAGACGTTCATATAGCTTGAGGAACCGTTGGCGAGTCAACGAACTTTTTTGTGGAGAATGGTATGGCGATCCTCATAGATGAAAATACTCGGATGCTGCTGCAAGGTATTACAGGCCGGTTTGGACAAGGAGTGGCTCGGCGAATGCTTGAAGTAGGCTCCAAAGTCGTAGCAGGCGTCACCCCTGGAAGGGGCGGTCAGTCCGTCTGGGGAGTGCCGGTGTTCGACACGGTTAAAAAAGCCATCGATTCGGTTGGGGAAGTGGATGCTGCTGTCACGATCGTCCCCGGCCCTGATGCCAAAGGAGCAGTTCTCGAGGCATTTGACGCCGGCATCAAGACGGTGTTGATGCGGGTCGAACGAGTACCGCTTCACGATGCGTTGGAGATCATTGCGAAAGCCCGGAGAGAAGGAATACGGCTTATCGGCCCGGGTTCTGCCGGGATAGTGAGTCCGGGAAAAGCGTCTCTGGGAGGACTTGGCGGTTTCATTGGGTCATCAGACTTGCCCAAGATAGCATTTAGACCTGGTCGCATAGGAGTAGTCTCGCGTTCAGGGGGCCAGACCACGACGCTGGCCGCAGTGGTGTGTCGAGCAGGCTTTGGAATTTCCACAGCCATTCATCTTGGCTCTGAAATGGTTTTGGGCACAACGCTTGCAGAAATCCTCCCTTTTTTCCAATCGGACGAGGATACGGACGCCGTCGTATATTTCGGTGAAATCGGTTCGGTCATGGAAGAAGAAGGCGCCGAGGTCATTAAGGCAGGCGGCTACACTAAGCCGTTCGTGGCCTACATCGCGGGGAAAGGAATGCCTGCTGGACTCAGGTTCTCTCACGCCAGCGCCATCATAGAGGGTGGGCGAGGCACGGCCGAAGCAAAAATAGAAGCTCTTCGAAACGCGGGAGCGGTGGTCGTCGATCGTCCGGAAGATCTTGGTCCCGCTTTGCAGAGAATATTTACCTGAGCCCAGTCATGGTATAGGAGATTCCGCTATGGCCAAAATGCTTCGTTCTATGCTGTATGTGCCGGCCAATAGCTGGCGAATGGTGGTGAATGCGCCGGCCGAAGGAGCTGATGCGATAATCCTGGACATTGAAGATGGCTGTCCCATGCAAGAAAAGGAGACAGGCCGAGTGTTTGCAAGGGATTCCGCGCTCATGCTCAAAGCGCAAGGAGTCGAGCTGTTCGTGAGAGTAAATTCTCTTGACACCGGCCTGACGAACACTGACCTCGAGTACGTGGTCACGCCTGGACTGGACGGAATTATGCTCGCCAAGACTGAGACAGCAGCCGACATCGCTGCTGTGGACAGCCTTATTTCTGCCCAAGAAATGGCCAAAAATATGAACGAGGGTAGCGTCAGCCTTATAGCGCTCATAGAGACTCCCAAAGGAATCGTCAATATAAACGAGCTAATCGCTGCAAGCCCTAGGGTCATTGCCGTGGCTTTTGGCGCTGGCGATTATTCGAGGGAGATGGGCGCGGGAATGGGCGTGTCCAAAATCAGTCCTGACGATTATTTCCCCATGACATTGTACGCAAGATCAGCCATCGCAATTGCGGCGCGGGCCGCGGGAATTCAGGCGATTGACACACCCTTCTTCGGGATGGTCATCGATCTGGAAGGGCTAGTACGCGAAACTATGAAAGTAAAACTTTTGGGATTCTCGGGTAAGCAATTGACGCACCCGCGGCACTGCGGGCCCGTGAATGCAGCCTTTACGCCGGGTTCCGAGGAAATCGACTTTGCAAACATGGTTGTTACAGCATACGAGGCCGCGCAAAAGCAGGGGCTCGGCGCTACTACCGTGGCTGGAAAAATGATTGACTACGGTACGTACAAACGCTCCATGGCGCTCCTGGCACTGGCCGACGCTATCGCTGCAAGGGAACCAAGGAGTCGCGAATGAGGCGACAACATGCAAACAATCGCTGAACAATACGCAGAGTTCTGTCAGGCTAGTGGGTTTGATAAGTTGCCGTCGCCCGTGATCCACCAGGCCAAGAGACTGGTCTTGGACCTTATAGGCGTCGCCCTCGGTGGTTACCAAATGATGGAGTTCCCTCGACTCGTGGTGGATTACGTCGTAAACCTAGGCGGACGGCCCGAAGCGACGGTCGTTCACGCAAAAACCAAGATTCCGGCTATTCATGCGACGCTGGCGAACGCTGCTTGCGCTCACGCCCTTGACATGGACGACGGTCATCGGTTCGGCGCGCTTCATCCCGGAGCCGTTGTGATCCCGGCCGCGCTGGCGGCTTCAGAACTGGCGCGAGCTACTACGAAACAATTTATCGCTGGAATCGTGGCAGGCTACGAAATCATGATTCGTATCGGCATGGCCACGAATCCGTCTAGCCTGAACCGTGGCTTTCATACAACCGGACAGGCAGGGACTTTCGGGGCTGCCGCAGCCTGCTCATGCATCCTGGGCCTGACTGAGCGCGACACTGTTGCCGCGCTTGCATTGGCTGGAATGCAAAGTGCAGGGCTGCTGCAGGTAAACCATGACCCGCTCGGGGCCAAGGCGAAGCCGTTGAATCCCGCTAGGGCAGCCTCCGCCGGTATTTTGGCAGCGTTGTTGGCGGGCAAGGGTGCTCAAGGTCCACGCGCCATTTTAGAAGGGGAGGATGGGTATCTGCATGCCTGCGCCGATGAATTCGACAAAGATGTATTAACCAGAGATCTCGGTAGTACGTACGAGATCCTCAACGTGTATAATAAATTCTATGCAGCTTGTCGACATACGCACGCTCCAATTGATGCAGCCATATCACTGCATCAGCGAGGCTGGAACAACGAAGATGAAATCGATAGTATAAACGTCAAGACCTACCCCGCCGCCATGCGGCTCGCGGGTATTGTACGACCCTCGACCGCATCCGCCGCAAGATTTTCCATTTCCTTTTCTGTGGCGCTTGCCCTGCTGAAGGGAGAAGCCGGAGCAGACAAATACACGGATCAGAATGTGCGAGATGAGTCCATCCAGCGCCTTGCCGACAGGGTGGTCCTCGAACAAGACGACAAGTGGACAAGCCTCTATCCACGAAAGCGAGGCGCTACTGTTACTATCATCGATCGGAAGGGAAGAACTGAAACCGTGGAAGTCGATCTTCCCCGAGGAGAACCAGAAAACAGGGCCACATGGAATGAGCTGTACGACAAGTTCATTTCAAATGCAACTCTGTTAGTTACCGACGAAAGTGCTTTCAAAATCGGTGAAGTCATTGGCGAGCTCGAAGAGCGGTCAATAACCGATCTCACCTTCCTCATCTAATGGGGGAGGGCAAAACCTCGGAGAACGAACTATGGTGAAAGCAATCTTAGGGTACGATATCGAGCCAAACATGTCTGTGCAGGCATATGAAAAGTGGCTCAGGGAAGTACACATCGAGGATTTGAGGCGCATTCCAGGGCTCAGGCGCGTGGTATTTAACACCGTCGTCGGAATCGTTCGTGGCGCGACCACATTCTATCGTATCGCTGAGCTTCATTACGATTCGATGGAAGATTTCGAGAAGGCTGCGCAGTGGCGTCGAGAGAACCCTGTATCTGAGGAGCGAGGTCCAGAAGGAAAGACCAGGTTCCGCTTTTATGTGGTGTGCGAAACTGAGGTGATCGAATTTTGATCTCAGAATTCGAGGAGTAAGTTCCTTGCCCGATTTACACGTCGAGACCGGCAATATGATTACCTGGGTGGACGGGGTCAACGAGATACCATGGGATGTGGAGACTGATGTCCTGGTAATTGGCGGTGGAGGATGCGGTATGGTAGCGTCTCTCGCGGCCGCCGAGGTGGGGGCAAGAGTGCTCCTGGTGGAAAAAGAAAGTAGGGTGGGTGGCAATACTTCCCTAAGCCAGGGAATGATCCCTGCCGCTGGGTCAATCCTTCAGAAAAAAGCGGGCGTGGATGATTCGCCTGAACAGATGGCCAAGGATATCCTCGAAAAAAACCAATTTCAGAGCGACCCGGCGCTGACGCTCCGCATTGCGCAGGAATCCGCAAGTCTCGTCGACTGGCTAGTTGACAAACTCAATGTACAGCTCACTCTTGTCACAAATTTTCTCTACCCAGGTCATACAAAACATCGCGTTCATGCCCCTTCCACGAAAAAGGGTGTGCAACTAGTAAACCGGTTCTTGGAACTGATCAAGAGCAATCCGAACATAGACATCGCGTATAGGGCTCCCGCCGTCGGTCTTGTCGCAACTCGAAGCAATGGGGCCGTGGTGGGCGCGACAGTGGACATTAGAGGTGTGGGATTGAACCGAGCACGAGCCGCAAGAACTATTCTAGCGTTGAATGGCTTTGGCGCGAATCGCGAGATGCTTGCTCGCTATATTCCGGACATGGCTGACGCTTACTACTTTGGTCACGAGGGAAACACGGGGGAGGGCATTCGTTGGGGTGAGGCACTGGGCGCAGCCCTACTTCACATGGACGCGTACCAGGCCCATGGTTCGGTGGCGTACCCCGAGGGGACCCTCCTTACCTGGGCCTCCATTAGTTTGGGAGGATATCAGATAAACCTTCACGGTCTGCGCTTTGTCAACGAAAGTCACGGATATTCGGAACATGCTCTACATGTCTTGGCTCAGCCGAAAGGCATAGCGTTTGCGGTGTTCGATCAACGCATTTTTGACGAAATTAGAGACTTCGAGGACTTCCAGCAGTGTCTGGCCATGTCAGCGGTGAAAAAATTTGATTCGATTGAGGATGCCGCCGACAAATTCGGTATAAACAGGGAGAATTTCTTGGCCACCCACGAAGCATTTCAAAAGGCCGCGGCCGGCGAGCTGCCTGATCCTCTGGGCCGGCCCTCGACTGGTACCCCGCTTAAGCCTCCTTTCTACGTTGTCCGAGTCACGGGTGCGTTGTTTCATACCCAGGGGGGCCTCAAGATCAATGAGAGGGCTGAGGTGGTGCGGATGGACGGTTCCACGATTCCGAATCTCTACGCGGGGGGTGGTACGGCCGTCGGGTTATCAGGCAGAGGCGCTGCGGGCTACTTATCGTGCAATGGTTTGTTGGCTGCGCTGGTATTAGGAAAGATAGCTGGACAATGCGCCGGGATCGCTGCGATTACAAGTCAATGAGCCCGGACCTAAACCTTCGGTCCAGAGGCGGATTAGACTCACGGACCGAATCTTGAGAAAGGATGGAGACCAGAATGAGGAACGAGAAAAAAGTGAGCATTTCACGAAGAGATTTTCTCAAGAACTCCGCTGTGGCTGGGACCGGCCTCGCCCTCGGCGCAGTCGGTTTCCCTGCCGTCCTGCGCGGAGCGCAACCGCCTGAGATTCCCATCGGTCATCTTCATCCCCTGTCCGGTTCACTGGCTTTCGACGGACAAGAGATGAGAAAAGGACTGTTGTTGGCGGTGAAAGAGGTAAACGAAGCCGGCGGCATAAAATCGTTGGGAGGGGCCAAACTCAAGCTGCTTGACGCCGACTCCGAAGGTAAACCGGAGCTAGCTATTTCCAGTATGGAGCGTCTTGCAAAATCGGGTGCGGTGGCCGTAGTCGGATGCTACCAGTCATCAGTCACTTTAGTCGCGACACAACAGGCAGAAAAGCTCAGAATTCCATTCGTGGTTTCGGTGGCTGTGGCGGATGAGATCACGGCTCGAGGGTTCAAGTACACCTTTCGAATACAACCGAATTCGGAGCAGATGGCTTCTTATACACTAAAGTACTTGCGTGAAATTGCGGATGCCGCCAACACTCCTATTAAGACTATTGCGTACCTCCATGATAACACAGCCTTTGGCCAGCCGCTGGCTGCCCACGTGAAACAACTCGCTCCCAAACAAGGCCTGGAGTTAATCCTGGATGTCCCCTATTCTCCTGCCGCCCCCGACGTGACCACCGAAGTTGGGGCAATCAAGGCTTCCGGTGCCGATATCGTACTCGACACAGGCTATTTCGGTGATGGAGTGCGGGTGTACAAAACAATGAAAGACCTTCGACTTCAAGCCAAGGCGGTCCTAGGCCTCGCCAACGGCGCGTTCAGCCATCCCAAGTTCGTTCAGGAATTAGGATCAATTGCAGAAAACGTGATGGACGGGAATTACCACGCTAATCCATTGAGCGAGATTACCAAGAGAGCCTTCGCCAACTACAAGAAAGAGTTCAACGCGGATATGGGATCCGGAACCATTTTCCCCTACATGGCCGTCTATGTCATTGCCGACGCATTGGAAAGAGCAAAATCGACAAAAGGCGAACAGCTTCGGGAGGCTCTGGCCAAGACAGACTTGAAAAACCACATTTTGCCCCAGGGGCCTCTCGTCTTCGGTCCTGATGGCCAAAATGTCAACGCGGCCCCCGTCATAATGCAAGTGCAAAACGGATCGGTCAAGGTAGTGTGGCCAGTCGCCTACGCGGACGGAAAACCTATTTTTCCGGTCTCGATGTAGGAGCATTCAATCCAGCGGGAGCCTCGGTCGCGTCGCTCCCGTTTAAGGTATGACCCATGACGGCGTCTTTTGTCGCTCAGTCTTTGCTCAATGGCATCCTCATCGGAGGAGTGTACGCATTGGTAGCCGTAGGTCTCAACCTTATCTTCGGGGTCATGCGAATCATCAATTTCGCTCACGGCTCGCTCATGATGCTCGGGATGTTCACGACCTATTGGCTGGTAAGTCTGCTCCAAGTGGACCCTTATCTTTCCATTTTCCTCGTGATACCTATTCTTTTCGGGGTCGGCGTCTGTTTTCAGCAAGTCGTGATTCACCCGATCATGCGCGCCCCCGAGCACAACCAGCTTCTTGTGACCCTGGGCGTCTCTCTTTTCCTGGATAATTTAGCAGTAGTTCTGTGGTCTCCTGACTATCGAGTCATGAAGACGGCTTACGCTGACATCAATTACTATGTCGGAGACGTTTCCGTATCTTTGGTACGATTGCTGGCGTTTGTTCTGGCGGTGGGCTGCACGGCGAGCCTATACTTTCTCCTGAAAAAGACCGACCTCGGAAAAGCCATCAGAGCTGCAAGCGAAGAGTCTGAGGGAGCAGAGCTGACCGGCATCAATGTGAAGAAGGTCTATCTCATCTCGTTTGGTATAGGTTCCGCCTGCGCAGGGGTTGCGGGCGCCGCCGTGGCACCCTTTTTCCCCGTCTATCCATACGTGGGCAACCTTTTTACCATCACTGCATTCGTTGTCATCGTACTGGGTGGCATGGGCAGTTTTGTCGGCGCGTTCGCGGGAGGGGTGATCATCGGCGTCGCCGACAGCATCGGCGCTATGCTGCTGCCGGCTGCTATGAAATCAGTCATATCGTTCAGTCTTTTCATCCTCATACTACTCTTCAAGCCATCGGGCCTATTCGGAGGGCGCATTGGATAAAGATAATGCAACAAAGAGACGCCTAGGCCGGGCGCTGAGTACCAAGATTTGGCTGATGTTGGCAGTATTACTGATTCTCTTGCATGCGCTTCCCTTCGTGTTTCCAGAGTTTGTACACTTGTTCATCATCACTTTGCTGTATGCCCTCATGGGGCAGGGATGGAATATCCTTGGAGGATACGCTGGCCAGTTCAGCTTTGGTCACGCCTTGTTTTTCGGTATAGGAGCCTACACATCCAGCCTTCTCTTCGTCAAACTAGGCGTCAGTCCGTGGCTAGGGATTGTCGCTGGAATCGGGGTGGCTGTGGCTATAGGCCTCTTCATAGGATTCCTGTCGTTCCGCTACGGATTGACCGGTCCATTCTTTGCCCTCATCATGCTCGCATTCGCCGAGATTTTTCACATGGTTTCCAAGAGCTGGGATCAAGTAGGGGCAGCCCTCGGCATACTAATTCCACTCAAGGGAAACAGTCCGAGTTTGATGCAGTTCACGGAAAAAGAACCCTTTTACTTCATGCTTCTATGGATTGTCGCCCTGGTAACCTACTTCACTTGGCGTTTCGAGGGCACGCGAACAGGGCTGTACTGGCAGGCCATTCGTGAAAACCAAGACGCCGCTTCGGCATTGGGTGTCTCTCCTATGAGATTCAAGCTCGTGGCCATGACATTCTCTGCGGGCCTCACCGCAATGGGAGGTACCATTTATGCCCAGTATTTACTCTATATAGACCCTGATTCCACTTTTGGCGTTATTAACTCTGTGGAAATTATGTTGCGGCCCATCATAGGTGGACCAGGAACCGCCTTGGGGCCTCTGCTCGGGTCTATGGTTCTCACCCCATTGAGCGAGGTCACGAGAATCGCGCTTCGCGCTTATTCAGGGGCCTACCTCATGTTGTACGGCGCCATCTTGGTGATTGTGGTCATCTTTCTCCCTGACGGCCTCATGGGCATGGTAAAAAATTGGGTCAGACGTTTTTCAAAGAGGACAGAGTGATCATGGCCGGCGACCCGCTCCTCGTAGTAACCGATGTGTCGAAGTCCTTCCGCGGTGTACGCGCCGTCTCGACTGTCTCTTTCCACGTATTTGGAGGCCAAATAGTTGGTTTGATCGGCCCCAATGGGGCAGGCAAGACGACTTTATTTAACGTCATATCTGGTTTTCTAAGCCCCGACTCGGGTCAAATCACGTTTGAAGGGAGAGACGTACTAGGCCTGAAACCCCATCAAATTTGTCACTTAGGCATTGCAAGGACCTTCCAGATCGTCAAGCCATTCGGACGCCTCACCGTCCTGGAAAACGTCGCCGTAGGAGCCTTCAGCCGAAATCGAGACACACGAGCAGTTGAAAACCGGGCCATGGAAATTGTAGAGTTTGTCGGGCTTTCCAAAAGGATGAATAGTCCCGCCATCTCGTTAACGATCCCCGATCGCAAGCGACTCGAGGTAGCTCGAGCTCTCGCCACCAAGCCAAAACTGCTCATGCTTGACGAACCTATGGGCGGCTTAAACCCTATAGAAAAACAGGGAATGATAGCCCTTGTCAAGGAAATTTGCAACAGAGGGATCTCTGTGCTGATCATCGAACACGCCATGCGAGCGATCATGAACGTGTGCGAAAACGTCGTCGTACTGGATTACGGCGTCAAGATCGCCGAAGGTGGGCCCCAAGCGATCAGCGCTGACCCAGTGGTCATCGAGGCATATCTAGGGAAAGAAGGCCATGACGCTGCTTAAAGTTTCTGACGTGGATGTCCACTACGGACCAGTCAGAATATTGACACACGTTTCTTTGGAAATAAATGAGGGTGAAATCGTGTCGCTGTTGGGAGGCAACGGCGCTGGGAAAACTACCACAGTCAGGACCATTGCCGGGTTGGTTTGGCCTTCTAGCGGTAAAATCACGTTCCACGATAAAGACATCAGCCGGTGGCCCGCGTATCGACGTGTGGAAGAGGGACTCGTGATGGTACCCGAAGGTCGTAAGACCTTCCCCACGCTCTCAGTCCTGGAAAACCTGGAAATGGGCTCTTTCCTCAAAAAATCTAAGGCGAGGCGGACAGAATCGCTGGATCGCGTCATGCAGATGTTTCCGATCCTTGCCGAACGAAGCAGCCAACCTGCCGGTACGTTATCGGGGGGACAACAGCAGATGCTCGCAATCGGCAGAGGGCTAATGTCGCTGCCCACCATGCTCATTTTCGATGAGCCGTCTCTGGGGCTTGCCCCAATCATTGTGAACGAGATCTTTGCAGCCATTCGGGAAGCCAACAAGGCTGGAGTCACAGTGCTGCTTGTGGAACAAAACGTGCATCGTGCACTGGCAATGTCGCATCGAGCGTATGTGTTGGAAGAGGGAACCGTGGCGCTTTCCGGTGCTGCGGACGAACTGTCGAAAGACGACTACATTCGCCGACTCTACCTTGGTCTGGAGTAACATAGAGGAGATATAGATGCCATCCCAGTATTTGGAAGATTTTTGCCGATTTGCAGCTACTACCACCTTCGCAAGTCTCCCTCCCAATGTTGTCCAGCGCACCAAGGACATTATAGCGGACACGCTGGCTGTGATTGCTGCCGGTAGCCAAGAGAAGGAGATTTTGGAACTTATCCGTCGAATTGCCGCCAACCGAATCGGATCGGGGACACTCCTTGGAAACGGTCGGAAGGTGGATGCCGCCACTGCAGCCCTTGTAAACGGAACAGCAGGAACTTTTCTTGAGCTTGATGAGGGTAATCAATTTGCGCGCGGTCACGCTGCTATTCACGTGTTCCCTGCTGCGCTCGCGCTAGCTGAACAGGAAAGGCGTTCCGGCGAGGAATTGATAAACGCTGTAGCGTTGGGTTACGAGATTGCCTGTAGGATTGGCATAGCGTCCAAGCTAAGACCGTCCATGCATCCACACGGAACTTGGGGTACTGTGGGCGCAGCTTTGGCCGCAGGGAAGCTGCGCGGCTTCACAGCGTCGCAGCTTCGAGAACTCATAAATGTTAGTTCCACCTTGGGGATTGCGACCAGCCGTAATACCATGCTGGAAGGGGCGACTATACGAAATGCGTTCTCCGGGATCAGCAATCACATGGGATTACTAGCCGTTGACCTTGTTCTTTCCGGTTTCACAGGAGAAGACGACGGCTTGCAAACTATATACGGGGACGTGAGCTCGACCA
>Ga0123519_10008008_pt1 | contig 16233 bp, 13 predicted proteins | sample YelNatPaOPRAMG02_FD_87396 | JGI IMG/M metagenome (GOLD analysis project Ga0123519, IMG submission 87396) | Hot spring microbial communities from Yellowstone National Park - Yellowstone National Park OP-RAMG-02 (version 2) | ecosystem: Environmental > Aquatic > Thermal springs > Hot (42-90C) ...
AATCGAGGTACCGTCTTTGAGCGAGCAGACCATTCGCATTGGCTTCATCGGCGCTCGGGGTATCGCCCGCCAGCGGCACTTACCTAACCTGAAGAAGATACCGGGCATAGAGTTGGTCGCCGTAGCTAATCGCACGTTAGCGTCGGCTCAGAGAGTGGCCGCCGACTTCGGCTTCAAGCGCGCCACTGACGACTGGCATGAGTTGCTGGCTATGCCCGATATAGACGCGGTCTTTATTACCGCCCCGCCCTATTTGCACGCGCCAGCGACCTTGGCGGCTCTCGATCTGGACAAGCACGTGTTTTGCCAGGCCCGCATGGCTATGAACTACGAGCAGGCCAAGGCAATGTATTTGGCGTCTCTGCGCACTGATAGGCGCACTATGCTTAGCCCCCCGCCGCACGCTATGCTGGGCGACTACCTGGTGCGTAAGTGGATCCGGGAAGGCTACTTCGGGAGCATCTATGAGATTCACGTGCACAGCCTCTCTGCCCCTTATGCCGACCCCGATTCGCCCCTGCACTGGCGGCAGGACGCGGCCATTTCTGGCCTGAACGTGCTGAACCTGGGAATGCTGGTGGAAGTGTTGCATCGCTGGGTGGGCTACTTCTCCCGCGTTAGCGCCCATCTGCGCACCTATATCCCCAAACGCCCCATGGTTGGCGTAGGGCATTTGGTGCCCGTCACCGTTCCTGATTCGGTAGCCATCATTGCTGAGCAGGACAGCGAGCCCGGCAAAGGGGGATGCTCACAGGCGGTCATGCACTTCAGCGGCGTCACCCGCTTCGGCGGCGAGAATCGGATCGAGATCTACGGCAGTGAAGCCAGCATGATCTACTATGTGGACTCGCACCGGATTCTGGCTGCTCGCAAGGGAGACAGAGAGCTGGCGCCGGTCGAGATACCCCCCGACCTCAGGCGCCAATGGACAGCCGAAGCCGACTTTATTCGCGCCATCCGCGAAGGCACACCAGTGGAGCCGTCGTTCTGGGACGGGCTGAAGTACATGGAATTCACTGAAGCCGTCTACCGCTCTGCCGGCCGCGACGGTTGCGCTGTCTTTCTGCCTTTCGAAGAGTTGCCACGCCCGGCCTAAGGCTAGAGCACGCGGCGGATCTTGAGGGCAAGCTGAAGCTGGAAGCGGTCTTCAAGGCTATCCAGGTCGAGGCCGGTAAGCTCCTGGATGCGACGCAGGCGGTAGGCCAGGGTGTTGCGGTGCAGGCGGAGGGCCTGCGCTGCCAACTGCTGGTTGGCATTGCAGTGGAAGAAGGTTTCCAGAGTTCGCACCAGTTCGCTGTGGTTTTGCCGATCGTAGGCTTCGAGCGAGCCCAGGACCTCCCTGTAGAAGGCATGCAGATCGTTGCTGCCGTGTAGTGGGAGCAGCAGGCGGTAGAATCCAAGCTCGGCGAAGCTGGCAGAGCGATCCCCCCCGAAGAGCTTCTGCGCGACGGCCAGGGCCTGCTGGGCTTCTTGATAGGCCGTGCGCAGGGTCCGCGCTCCCGTGGCAGCGCGGCCGACGCCGGCGGAGATAGTTACGCCCGGCACTTCCTGCCCCAGCGCCCGGCGAACCTCTTCGGCCACGCTTTCGACGGGGCGACCATTGGTGTCGGGTCCGCTTGGGCAGACGGCCGCGACAGTGCTTCCCTTTGCGTGTACGAGAGGCGAGTGACGCGCCGAGAGCCCGTAGCTGCGCGCCAGGGCGTTACGCACAGTGCTTTCCAGGAGCCTCTGGGTCCACGGCTTGCCTGCTTCGTCGGAGTCGATGTCGAGGCGCCAGAGCACGACGGTGTGAGGACGTGAAAGGTCGTGGCCCAGCCGGCGAGCGCGCTCCATCATCGCCTCTTCGTTAAGAGCGGGACTTTCCAGCAGTTCAGTCAGGAAGTCCCCGCGCAGCCGGCTCTCCGCCTCCACCACCGCTCGCTCCTTGGATAGCTCGAGCGCACAACTGGAAGCTGTGCGTGCGAGCAAAAGGTAATCCAGTCGATCCCAGACCTCGAGTTCGCTCAGCAGCGACAGAAAGCCCACCGTCTCCGTACCTATGACCAGAGAGAACGACAACTGAGAGAAGGTACGTCCCTCCACGAAAAGGGATGTGGCATTGAGGCCGGGCTCCGTTTCTCCGTAGCGGGGCTGGCAGCCCGGAGGCGGCTGGGCCGCCAGCGCCGCACTCACGGACTCCTCAGAAAGGCTCCAGCGGTGGCCCGTGGGCTGACAGAGCAACCGCAATTGTCCCACGTCATCCTGCAAGATTGCCGCCTTGCCTGATATATCAGCCAGAGTCTGTACGATGGCGCTCAGGCCTCGACCGCGCAGCGCCAGCTCGGTCAGCCTCTCCTGCAACTCCATGTCTTGCCGATACAGCTCCGCGCGGCGCTCGCTTAACGCTCGAATAATGCTGGTTTCCAGGTCGTGAAGGGAAACGTCGGTCGGCAGCCGCAATAGAGGAATGGCAGCCCGATCGGCAGCCGCAGCGGCAGCTGGCGATGCCTCGCCCACAAAAGCCACCGCACTCACGCCGCGGGCCGCCAACCGGGGGACGATCTGTTCAAGGCTCAGCGGTGGCTCCAACTGGCGCAGAGCCTCTAGAGAAAGGAGAGCTATCTCTCCCCCTTTGAGGCTAGGGAAAGCAGCAGGAAAGGTGCGGAAGGATGCTGCCCAGGTCACATCTCGGCTCAACCCCCTTGCCCCGCCGACGACATCGGTTCCGGTGGGCAGCGCGAGGCGGAAGAGGACTTCGACTGTGACGGCGAGCAAAGATACTTCTCTGGGACTGCGCATTTCGCTGGGACCAGACATTGCCGGCTCAGTATCCTTGATTTCCCATTTACTGCCTACACTTATAGCGTATGGCAGCCAGGGCCCGCAACTGAGCATCTCCAAGCCGAGTCCAAGGGTATCATATCGGGCAGTCTTGGCCACGCCCGGGCGTGGCGAGGGCCGAGATGCGTGGAGTGCTGACGAGGTGCGGTAGCGCCTCTCACAAGCAGGTCGCGTCCATCATCCCAAGGTCGTATACTTCTTTTTCGGAGGCGATAGCTTGAGACCATCTGTGCCGGTTGCGGCAGTGAAAGCGCTTGCTCTCTCCTGTGGCTTCGACGTGGTGGGGATCACCACTGCCGATCCCTTTCCGGAGGCTGAAGAAGCGATGCTGGCGCGACTACCCCACCTGAAGCCGCTTTCTTGGCTTACGCCTGCGCGTATTCGCCTCGCCTGTCATCCGCGCACGCTCATGCCCTCCGCTCGCTCCATCGTTGCCATCGCCGCCCGCTACTCGAGCGTGATACCTCAGACGATGCCTCAGACCAAGAGAGATGCCTCCACGTTCCCTTACCCAGTGCGAGAGGGAGAGGAAGCGAGCGAAGAGCAACCGGCAATCCAGGGCCGCTTCGCGCGCTACGCCTGGGGTCCCGACTATCACGCTATCCTGGCAGACCGGCTACGCCAGCTTGTCGTGCGTCTGCGCGAGTTGGCGGGAAGCGGATTGGAGGCGCGTGTGTTCGTGGATACCGGCCCCTTGGCCGAGCGCGCCGTCGCCCTGCGCGCCGGCCTGGGCTGGCAGGGGAAGAACTGCACGCTATTGACGCCAGAGCACGGAAGCTGGGTGGTGTTGGGGGAAGTGCTGGTGAATCTGGAGTTGGAGCCGGACGTTCCTTCTTGCCTCTCCCTTGTCAGGGGCGAAGGCAAGACCGGTCTCGCTATTGAGGGCAGGAAGGGGGCGGGAGGATTATCAGGTGAGGTAGCCCCTTGCGCCGGCTGTGATCTTTGCCTGCGAGCCTGCCCCACCGGCGCCCTTTGTGCCCCCCGCACCGTTCATGTATCCCGCTGTCTCTCTTACCTCACCATCGAGCATCGTGGCGCTATCCCGCGCGACTTGCGCCCCGCGTTGGGCAACCGTGTCTTCGGCTGCGACATCTGCCAGGAAGTCTGCCTAGTCAACCGTGGGCTGGAACCGCCGATGGCGACCCTCTTCCCGCCCAACCCCTGTTTGGGCCCTACGGTGAACTTGCTCTCCCTAGTGAGCATGAGCGAGGAGGATTTCCGCCGGCGCTTTGCCAATAGCGCCGTCCGGCGTGCCAAGCGGGCCGGCTTGCGGCGCAATGCCGCCGTTGCTTTAGGGAACTACGGGGACGAACGGGCAATCCAGGCCTTGATCTCGTTGCTTAAAGACCCCGATCCGTTGCTACGAGAGCACGTCGCCTGGGCGCTGGGCCGAATAGGCGGCTCGGCGGCGCGACGGGCCCTGGGAGAGGCGTGGTCGGGCGAGGTAGCGTCGGCGGTGAGAGCCGAGATCGAGTGGGCGCTGTCGCGTTAAGTCGAGTCGCATCGAGAAAGGGAAACGAGAGATGTCTTATCTTGGCGGATGTCGCGCCCAATGGGCGCTGTATTGACTCAGGGTGGCGAGATGCTATAATGCTCCTCGGCCCGAAGCCCATTAACTGGCGAGTATCAAGACAAAGAGGGGGAGCAATGTCAGAGAGCGAGCCTCGGAATACTTCTCGGCGCAGTTTCCTCAAGAAGTCGGCCTTGTTCGCTGGCGTGGCCGCGGCGGCTACCAGTGTTCTTACCGCCTGCGACCTCACCAAGGCGGGCAGCAGCGCTTCGTCGGCCCAGACAGGGGCTAGCACCAGCAGGCTGGATACCATCCTGAAGCGTGGCAAGCTGATCGTAGGCACGGGCTCCACCAACCCACCTTGGCACTTCGAGGACGACAAGGGCAACCTGATTGGCATGGACATCGAGATGGCCAAAATCCTGGCCCGTGGCCTGTTCAACAAGGACGATGCCTCAGTCCTCGAGTTCGTCAAGCAGAAGGCTGATGCCCGCATCCCCAACCTGCAAACTGACAAGGTCGATATCGTTATTCAATTCATGACCGTGACCGCCCTGCGCGCGCAGCAGGTCGAGTTCACAATCCCCTACTACCGCGAAGCTGTCAACCTTCTCCTGAAGGCAGACTCTCCATACAATGGCGCCAAGGACATGATCGGCAAGAAGGTCAAGGTCTCCATCCTTCAGAACGTGACAGCCGAGGATATGGTGCACCGCGGAGTGCCGGATGCTGAGGTGCTACAGTTCGACTCGCAGGCAAACTGCATCCTGGCCTTGGACCAAGGGCGAGTGGACGCGGCGGCGGTTGACGATTCCACCTGTCGCTGGTACTTCGCCCAGAACCCGAGCAAGTACAAGGTCGGCAACTACGCTTGGGATGCACAGACCTACTCGGCGGCCGTCAAGCCGGGCGACCAGCGTTGGCTGAACTGGGTCAACCAGGCCTTCCACGAGGCGATGACGGGCCTCGATTGGCCATCCTATGCCAAGGCCTTCAAGACTTACTTCGGTGTGGACCTCGAACCGCCTCAGTCGGGCTTCCCGCTGGAGTGGGCGTATCGGCCCAAGTAGCAGCGTTTCCGGTGGTTTGTCAGCCTGTACCAGGCAGAATCGTTTGGGGCAGGCTGGTCTTGAGCCTTACCGGTTTCATTCCGAGGCGTGAGCCGGAGAATCCGCCTCCGGAGGGGTCTTTGACCCTAGCCCTCTCTAAGAGGGAGGAGGCGCAGGGAGCGAGGAGGCGGATTCTTCGGCCTATGGTCCGGGAATGATGGGCGGCACCGAGGCTTCATTGCAGACGCTCAGTGCCATTATCATTGCAGACGGCCAATATGGAAAGCAAGGGTTGACATGGGCTATAGCCTGAACTTCAATCCGATATGGGAGAACTGGGACAAACTGCTGCTGGGGTTGGGGCTGGGGTTGCTCATCACGGTCATCAGCCTCTTCGTGGGCGCCATCATTGGGCTGCTGGCCGCATTTGCCCGCACCTCTGGCAACCCTACTATCAGCCGGGTGGCGGCTGGCTATGTAGAGATCATGCGCAACGTCCCATTTCTGCTCGTCATTTTCTTCGTCTACTTCGGTTTCCCCACCCTGGTTCCCGACCAAACCAGCTCGCTCATCGTCGCTATGGCCATTTATTCTGGTGCTTATATGACGGAAATCTTCCGGGCTGGCATTCTGGCCGTGAGCAAGGGGTTTCTCGAGGCGGGCAAATCCATCGGGCTTACTAACTGGCAGGTCATTCGCTTCGTTACCTTGCCCATCATGTTTCGGGTAGTGCTGCCTAGCTTGAGCAACACTCTGATCGGGCTCTTCAAGGATACCTCGCTGGGGGCAGCTATCTCGGTGCCTGAGCTAACGTACCAGGGTATGGTGATCAACACCAACTACTGGCGAATCATCGAGTCTTGGACGGCGGTGGGAGCCCTATACCTGGCAACCTGTTATAGCCTGGCTTTCTTGCTGCGCCGGATCGAGCACCGTTTCGCTCAGTGGGCCTGAGATCGTAGGGGGAGGAAAGCGTGCAAGCGATACTGGACAACTGGCCCCTGCTGATCGATGGGCTGGTGGTGACCATTGAGATCTCGATCTACGTCATCGTGTTTGGCACTTTGATCGGGCTAGTGGGTGGTCTGTCGCTGCTTTACGGCGGAAGCGTGCTGCGTGGCCTCTTCCGAGCTTATGTAGACATCATCCGCGGCCTGCCCCTACTGGTCACGATCTTCCTGATCTTTTATGGCATCCCAGCGGTAGGCATTCCGATGGACAAGTTCCCAGCGGCTGTGCTGGCGCTCTCGTTCTTCGCCGGCGGTCACATGTCGGAGATCATCCGTGGGGCGGTGGGCTCGATCCCGAAGGGGCAGATGGACGCAGCCGCCTCCATTGGTCTGACCTTTTTCCCGCGTTTGCGCTACGTTATTTTGCCGCAAGCCATCCGGCGCATCGTCCCACCCTGGGTGAACCTCTGCGTCGAGTTGATCAAGGGTACCTCACTGGTCTCCCTAGTGAGCATCACCGATCTCTTGCTCTCGGCGCAGCAGATCTTGGAGCGGACGGCGCAGCCCATCCCCTTCTACATTCTGACGGCGGCGATCTACTTCGTGCTTTGCTACAGCATGGCCACTCTGGGTGGCCGGCTAGAGAAGCGCTTCGCTTACTACGACTGACGAGGGCTAACCTATGATAGAGACAGAACCCAAAGGTCAGATGCCAGGCGGACCTGGTGGGGGCAAGAACATCATCGTGATCGAGGATCTCCAGAAGCGCTTCGGGCATCTGGAGGTCCTAAAGGGCGTGGATCTCAAGGTAGACCAGGGCGAAGTAGTCGTCGTTATCGGCCCGAGCGGCTCGGGCAAGACCACTATGTTGCGTTGCATCAACTTCCTGGAGGAGTACAACGGCGGGCGCATCTACGTGGACGGCGAGCTGGTGGGCTACCGTGAGAAGGGGGGCAAGCTCGTAAGGCGTTCGGAGGGAGAGATCGCCCGCATGCGAGCTGATGTGGCAATGGTCTTCCAGAGCTTCAATTTGTTCCCCCACATGACGGCCTTGGAAAACGTGGCGCTGGGCCCCATCCAGGTGCGCAAGGTTCCCAAGGATCAGGCCTACGAGAAGGCCAAGGCCCTGCTCGCGCGCGTGGGGTTGGCGGACAAGCTCGATTCCTATCCCTCCAAGCTGAGTGGTGGGCAGCAGCAGCGCGTCGGCATCGCTCGGGCCCTGGCTATGGAGCCGAAGATCATTCTATTCGACGAAGTAACCTCGGCCCTGGACCCGGAGCTGGTAGGCGAAGTGCTGGCGGTTATGAAGCAATTGGCCCAGAGCCACGGGGTAACAATGCTGGTGGTCACTCACGAAATGATGTTCGCCCGTGAGGTGGCCAACCGCGTCGTCTTCATGGACGGGGGCAAAGTGGTGGAGGAAGGAAAGCCGGAGGAACTGTTCTCCAACCCTCAGACCGAGCGCTTGCGCACGTTCCTGAAGCGGTTCTTCGAGCATTGAGAGGGGGCTTAGCTAGCCCTCCTACCCCCTTTCCTCAGAGGGAAGGGGGTTCTTGTTGCGATAATCAGTTCCTCTGTGGTGCTAAGTGTCTCTCTCCGCCACCAGTATCTCGACCGGCAGGCCCCACAGAGACATCTCCGCCACGTCGAGCGTGGCGAAGCCGGCTGCTTCCACTGCAGGCTGGACGGCTATGGGGCGGCAGTCTATGTAGTGAGGAAAGGCGACGTGTGCCCGCTCATACAGCGCCCTGGCCAGAGTGGGCTTCCCTCTGGCAGACAGGGCGACGACGCCGAGGCGCCCGTTGTCACGTAGCGCTCGGCGGTACTCCTGTAGCACTGTCCGAATCTCTCGATCGGCGAATAGCTCAAGGGTTAAGCTCATGAAAGCGGCCGCGAAGCAGGCCGAGCGAAAAGGCAAGCTGAGTGCGTTGCCGCGCACGAGCAGCACCCGTCCCTCCAATCCAGTGTCCTCGATCTTCTGGCGAGCGACGGCAAGCATGCCGGCCGACAGATCCAGTCCACAGACTCTACCGTGCTCGCCCACTGACTTTGCCAGTTGAACCAGCCCATTGCCGGTGCCACAGCCGACCTCGACCACCCTCTCCCCCTCTTGCACGGCCAGCTTGCCCAGACCGGCCTCCATCGCGCGGCGCTCACTGGAGCCCGCCAGCAGATCGTACCAGCGGCTGAGGGAGTCGTAGGTGGACCGAACGCTAGCCATTCATCTGCCTTTCTGGCATCGTAATCGCGCCGACGTCGGGACAATCGCAGAGCAATGCCTAGCCGCGCTGGCAGTGCGCCCTGTAGATGGGCACATACACGCCGGCGTCTCGAGTGACGCAGCCGCAGGGAGCGGCGACGCCCAGCAGCTCCGCGCACTTGCCGCAGGTGGTACAGACGCGGCGAGGGTCGAGGGCGCCCTTCTCCAGCAGGTCGCGAGCAAAATCGGGGTAGGCGAAGGCCTGGCGTCCTAGGCCAGCGATCTTCATCCAGCCGGCGCGCAGGTGAGCAGCGGCGGCCGGCGGGAAATACTGGCGCAGCCAGCTATAGCCGGTGCCGACCACCGCCATCTCCGGCACCGCTTGCTGAATAGTGCGTGCACAGTGCAGCAGTGCCTCGATACGGTAGAGTGGGTGGTCGCTAGGCGTGGCGAGAGCAACCTTGTCTGAGGGGCGGTTCACTTGAGGACGATGACTGGGGACGCCGGCGCTGACGTTCAGCAGGCGCACTCCTCGCCCATATAGCAGCCGTGCCAGGCGAATGGGTTCCGAGAGGTCGATCTCGTCAGGGACCTGCTGGTTCTTACCCCAGCCATAGGGATAGTCCAGAGTGTCGAAGGCGTTGAGACGCACGGCCAGCAGCAGGCCCGGTGCAGCCATACGCACCTTGTCTATCGTGTTCAGTAGGAAGCGGGTGCGGTTTTCGAAGCTGCCGCCGTAGCGACCGGGGCGAGTGTGAGCCCCCAACAGCTCAGAGCAGAGATAACCGTGGCAGGCCTTGATGTCCACGCCGTCGAATCCTGCCTCCTGAGCCAAACGAGCCACAGCCGCAAAGCGGTCTTCCAACGCCTCCAGTTCGTCGTCCGAGATAGGTGGGTAGTCGGGCGAAAGCTCTTGGCTAGCATCCAAAGCTGGATTGTGCCACGCGATGACGGGCGCCGGCTTGCCGTCCTTCTTCGCGCGTCGACCGGAGTGGGTGAGTTGAATAATGAGCAATGGCCCTTGGCCTGGTCCGAATACTTCCCAGTGCGCTCCTCGCACACGCTGCACCAGGCGGGCATGCTCAGCCAGGTTAGCTGGCGTCAGCCAGAGTTGATGGGGATTCGACCGAGCCTCCGCACTCACGGCGGTAGCCTCGAACCAGATCAGCCCCGCGCCGCCGCGGGCGAATCGCTCATAACGGCGGAAAGTAAGCCCGCCGGGTGCCCCTTCGGCGGTGCCGTCGCAGCCCTCCATGGGTTGGATGCCCAAGGCGTTAGGCACCTGCCAGCGCCCCACTGGCACCGGTTGCGTCAGCGGCGAGAGATCCTCATCCAGAGGCAGGTCTATTCCCAACGCGTCTAGTGTGGACTCTAGCTCAGCCAAGGAGCGATAGTGGAAGCGTCCTGAGTCGGCCGTTCTTGCCTCCTGTCTGTAGTGAACTATCAATACACGGTCAGCCAAGCTGCCGGGAGTAATATAGGTGGCTGGTCCCTTGCAGATCGCCTGGGATATCCTAGCAGGTGCAAAGCCTCCGGCCAAGAGGAAGCAAGGCGATCTTGTTTTGGTACCCTGAAACTGGGGCTCCGAAACCCCGGAACCAGAAAAACCGGCAGCCACCAACGCCAGCCATTGCCGGCACACCTTTTGCTGCAAGTTCGAACAGTGCGTTTTTCAGCCTTCGAAGTGAAAGGAGCCTTCATGCCTACTATGCGTGCGGTGGTCGTTGATCCGGCCCTGGCTAACCGCCTTGCTCTGGGAGAAGTGCCCATTCCAACACCGACACCGAACCAGGCTCTGGTGCGGGTTGCAGCCTTTTCTCTGAATCTGGGCGAGGTACGCGGAGCCCTGCTGTCACCCCAGGTCGGGGCGCGGCCAGGCTGGGACCTTGCCGGCACGGTGGAGCAGGCAGCCGCGGATGGCTCTGGACCCCGGGTGGGGATGCGGGTCGTAGGCTGGGTGCCCTCCGGTGCCTGGGCAGAGTTCGTCGCTGTGCCCACCAACGCTCTGGCCGAGTTGCCAGCCAATGTTACCTTCGCCGAAGCCGCCACCCTGCCCGTGGCCGGCCTCACCGCCCTCTACGTTCTGGAGCACGGTAGTGGTCTGCTTGGCCGCCGGGTGCTGGTGACCGGCGCTTCCGGGGGAGTGGGCCACTTCGCCTGCCAGATCGGTCGGTTGATGGGAGCGCGCGTAGTGGGCTTGATCCGGCGCGAAAGCTATCGCAATTTGCTGGCGGCCCTTGGCGTCGAAGATATCGTACTGGGGGAAGACGCGGAGGTGGCCCGTCCTCTTGGCCCCTACAGGCTTGTCTCCGAGGGTGTAGGCGGCCGTGTTTTGGCCCAAGCTCTCAGTATGTTAGCACCGGACGGCATCTGCGTTTCCTTTGGCGCCACGGCGGGTTCGGAAGTAACCTTCAACACTTCGGCCTTCAACCGCAGCGGCCGAGCCAGCCTTTATGGTTTCGTGCTCCTCAACGAGATCATCCGGGAGCCGGCCTCGGTTGGCCTTTCTCGCCTGGCCCATCTGGTCTCCGCCGGTCAGCTCAAGCCGCTCATCAGTGCCGAAGGCCCTTGGACTGAGGTAGGTTCCACAGCCAGAAGGCTTTTGGAGCGCCACATCCCGGGTAAGGCAGTGCTGCACGTGGCGCCATAGGGGAGCCAAGTGCAGACTGAAGATAAGCCTTACCCCTCGTCTCCTTCCGCTCTTACCAACAGGAGTGGCTGGCGGAGGCGAGCGAGGGCACGGGCGCCCTCGCTCGCCGACCAAAGCGCGTCCAGCCCCGACCGGCCGTGTGTGGCGGCCACGATCAGGTCCACTCCGATTTGCTCTGCTACTTCGATGATGACCTTGACCGGATCGCCACGGCGCACGGTCGCCGAGGCGGCTATGCCCTCGCTCTGCAGCCTGGCCGCCGTGGCGCTCAGATAGGCGGCTGCCTGCTCTTGCTCTAGGTCGAGGGCATGGGCGGTGGCGTGAGGCGTGAGCACGGCCACTGCCGCCTGCTCCCCTCGGATCGTCTCCAGAGTGGGCACGACTACCAGCAGGTGCACTTCGGAGGCGCAGGCGCGCGCCATCTCTACTGCTAGAGGGAGAGCGGTCTCGTGCGATGGATCGCCGTCGAGGGGGACCAGCAGGCGGCGGCAGCCGAAGGGAGGGGCCTCTCCGGAGGGCGTGGGCCGAATGAGCACCACCGGCGTCGGGCCACGGCGCACCACCTGCTGGGCGATGCTGCCTGAGACGAGGTCCCGTAGCCCTCCCCAACCGTGCACGCACATCACTACCAGGTCTGCCCCCAGCTCGGTGGCGTGCTCCGATATACTGCGAGCCACGTCGCCTTGGGGATTTAGATGTACGTGGTAATCGACCTTCAGACCTGAATCGGCAAGCCGCTCGGCTACCGAACGCAGGTATTCCTTGGCCGCTTCCGGGTCCGAGAGGTGAGTCTGCCCGTGCACCGTCTTCGGTGCCCCCTGTTCCATCACGTGCAGGAGAGTGATGTCAGCGCCAAAGCGGCGGGCCAGATCCAGCGCCGCTGGCAAGGCGGTTTCCGCCAATCGCGATCCATCTATTGGCACTACCAGTCGTTTCAGCCAGGCCATCACGCACCCCCTCCACTTGCGGTCTGGTAGATCAGGAAGATATTGAGAGAGAGAATGAGCGCCGCCACGAGACTGACTACCACCGTCGTGAGAGGGCTATTGACCAGGCCGCCCATAATGTCGCGTCGGCGCGTGAAGAGCACTAGCGGCACCAGCGCAAACGGGATGCCGAAGCTGAGCACGACCTGGCTGAGGACCAGCGTGCGCGTGGGGTCGAACCCCAGCCCAACCACCGCTAACGCGGGCAGCATGGTGAAGCCGCGGCGCAGCCAGATAGGAATGGTACGGTGAAGGAACCCTTGCATGATCACTTGCCCGCTCATTGTTCCCACTGTGGAAGATGAGAGGCCGGACGCGAGCAGAGCGATGGCGAAGACCACCGGCGAGATCGGACCCAGCAGCGGTGCCAACGCCTCGTGGGCTTGTTCCAGCGTCCCCACGTCACCCACCCCTCTCTGGTGAAAGGCGGCCGCAGCCGTGATAAGCATAGCGGCGTTGACCAATCCGGCCAGGCTCATCGCCACTACCACATCGATCAGCTCGTAACGGAACAGCCTCTTTGCCTTCTCTATGTCCCGCACCACGATACGATTCTGAGTAAGGGCCGAGTGCAGGAAGATCACGTGCGGCATGACGGTGGCGCCAAGGATACCGGTGGCGAGTAGGACGCTCTCGGTGCCCTGGAACTGTGGCACTGCGGCATGGTAGGCGATCTGCCCCCAGTCTGGGCGTCCCAGAAAGGTCTCGATGACGTAGGAGCCGGCGATGATGCCGACCATCAGGGTGATGACGATCTCCAGCGGCCGATAGCCGTAGCGCTGGAGGCCCAGGATGAGGAAGGTGATGAACCCGGTGAGGAGGCCCGCCCACAGTAAGGGGATACCCAGCAAGAGATTGAAGCCGACAGCCGCTCCCAGGAACTCGGCCAGGTCGGTAGCGATCGCCACTACCTCGCCTACTACCCACATAAGGTAGACCAAAGGCTTAGGGAACTCGTCTCGAATGACCTCGGCCAGGTTGCGTCCCGTAGCGATCCCCAGCTTAGCTGAGAGAGCTTGAATCAGCATAGCCATCAGGTTGGAGGCTACGATTACCCATAACAAGAGATAGCCGAACTGCGCCCCGCCAGCGATGTTGGTGGCGAAGTTGCCGGGGTCGACATAGGCCACCGCGGCCACGAAGGCCGGCCCCAGAAAAGGCAGCACGCGCGCGAGGCCGCGCTTGGCGCTGCTCCCAGCCAGAACCTCCTGCGCCACGGCCGTTGTGCTTTCGCTGGCTCCCGTTCCCCTGGCCGACGCGTCCCCATAACGCGCGCCCATACCTCTGCTCCTTCTGCGATCTCTCATGTCATGCTAAGCATAACACGGAGATCGGACAGATCGCGGCTTACTTGGACAGCCAGCACACGCAAAGGGACTGCTGCCTGTGGCTGGCAGCAGTCCCTTTGCCTATCTGAACTACTTGGCCTGGGAGCGGCAACCGCAGTACGGGCGCGGCACCTACTTCGTAGGCGAGGTCAATTCCCCATCCCCTTTCGCTTTCGGCTCGGCTGCTAAATCGCGCAGAGCCGGCACACGGGCCATGAGGTCTGCGATCTTGATGCCGGTAAGCGTCTCTAGCAAGGCAGGGGCCTGCGCGATCATGCGAGCGACATCGCCGGTTACCTGGCTGGCGCCAATGTGATCGTTCGATCCGGTCGAGACGATGGTGATCTTGTCCACCTTAGCCAGTGGCTCGGCCATGTTGCGCACTACTTCGGGTACGGCCCCAAGTAGCTTGTCGAGGATGGCGGCTTGGTTGTACTGCTGGAAGGCCTCGGCCTTGACGCGCATAGCTTCGGCTTCCGCCTCACCCTTGGCCCGGATAACCTCGGCCTGAGCCAAGCCTTCCACGCGCACGGCCTCGGCCTGGCCGGCGGCCTCGGCGACCATCTTCTGGCGCTGCGCCTCGGCCAGAGTGGCGATGCGCGCTTTCTCTGCCTCGGCCTGCTTGAGAATGGTAGCAGTAAGCTCACGCTCGCGGCGCAGGATCTCGGCCTCCTGCACCTTGATCTGCTCCTCACGCTGGACGCGCTCGATTCTGACCTGCTCGGCCACCACCTGCTGCTGCATGATGTTGGCCTGAATGTCGTAGGCTTTGTCGGCCTGAGCCTGCTGGCGCTTGATCGCGGCCTCGAACTCGGCTTTCTTGAGGGCCAGGTCGCGCTGGGCTTCGGCTTGCCGCGTCTGCGAGGCCGCCTCGGCAATCACTCGCTCCTGGTCGGCCGCAGCGCGGGCCACGGCCGCTTCTCGCATCGTCTCTGCCTGGCGAATCTGCGTGTCGCGCAGAGCCTCAGCGTTGGCGATGTCGGCCTTCTTCTTGATGAGAGCGATGTCTGGCTTGCCCATGTTGGCAATGTAGTCGTTCTTGTCTTTCACTTCCTTGATGGTGAAGCTGACCACCTCAAGGCCCATCTTGTTCATGTCGTCGGCACAGGTGAGGCGCATCTTGGCTGCCACCATCTCGGGCTCTTTGACGATCTGTTCGACCGTCAGCTGGCCAACGATGCCGCGCAGGTGCCCCTCCATCACCAGCCTGATAAGCCCCTCTCGCTGCTCAGGAGACTTGGTAAGGAATTGTTCGGCGGCGGTGAGGATGCTCTCCCGATCCGATTTGACCTTGATCTGCGCCACTGCCTCCACAGTGACGGCCACGCCCTGCTGAGTGTAGAGGTCCTGCTGAGGTGCCACGTCAAACGACATGAGCTCCAACGAAAGGTCTCGGCAGGAGTGCAGCATAGGGATGACCATCTTGGCTCCGCCGGTGATGACTTGGGTGCCGCCGAAACCGTACACGATCAGGGCCTGGTTGGGACCTACCTTGCGCAACAGGCGAGCCCAGATCCAGAGGATGGTCAACAGAACAAGAACGGCCAGAACGACGATCGTGAAGATGATAGCACCGGCATCATCCTCTGGGGCCATGGGCACGGCCAACATAGGCAACATCTTCTTCCTCCTGTTTAGCGGGCCTCTTGCTTAGCGAGCGCCAAGTGATGCGGACAGTACCTAACAAGATCGGCAGGCATAAAGCAGGCTGTCATCCCGCGTTCTAGCCTTCACTCTTCTCCTTCCCGCTCTTCACCTGCCGATATCGGACATACGGCTCGACCTGGGCGATTCCTTTCTCGAAGCCGACAATGACTACTTCGGTGCCTTCCGGGATCTCAAGGCCATCTACACTGGTGGCACCATCGCTGTGGCGCGAGCCTTTCAGGGTGTAGACTACCTCGCCGACCCCGCCGGCTGGAACACGCAGCGAAATCTTGCCCAACTGGCCCAGTACCTCGCGATCGCTGGCGTCGCCAGGCAGGGTGCCAGGAAGCAGAATCTTCACCAGGAAGAGGAACACCAGCCAGGCGGCAAGCAGGCCAGGTATGAGGGCTAAGAGGAGGGTCAGTGGCGGCCACCAGTTCAGGACAGCGTGCAGAATGTAGCCAGCCGCGCCGAACCAGGTGAGAAAGGCCATCGCGGTCATAAGGTTGAAAGGCGAGGCCCACACTCTCGCCCCAGCGCCGCGGTCTCCCGCCTGGTGGGCGAGGGAGTCATCGGCAGTGCCGACGTGGCCGCCTGCGGCATGGCTGCCTTCGGACGCAACGTCGTGTCCGCTGGCAACATCGAGGGAGGAAACGGCATGGTGGGCCGAGGCGAGAGCGTCGACGCCGCCATCACCGCCGTGGACGTGTACGCCCGGCAGGTGGAGAATGTCGTGGCCCAGCCCGACGAGAGCCGAGACCAGCACGAAGGCTAGCCCGAGCAGGAAGCAAGCTAGGTAGAATCCGGCCAAAGCATCAGGGACTGCGAACACGGCGGTACTCCTGGCCGGCATAAGCGGGCCGCTCTCAGAGCCACATTACGTAACGACACCAGATTAGCACTTTTGCAGCGCCTGCGCAACAAGCGGCAAGCTTCCGTCCGCCGGCAGGGTGAGGCTGAGAATCTTGCCCGAGCGCCATCGGCAGCATTAATTCAACAGCCCGCTACAGGTGAGCCAGCCACCGAAGGCCGGCGCCGTCGCTGCGCTATGCGGGCCCTGCTTCCTTGACAGACCGGCTGGCCAATCCTAGCA